>Ga0194059_1001320_pt1 | contig 10754 bp, 6 predicted proteins | sample SepL6211m_MetaG_FD_163426 | JGI IMG/M metagenome (GOLD analysis project Ga0194059, IMG submission 163426) | Anoxic zone freshwater microbial communities from boreal shield lake in IISD Experimental Lakes Area, Ontario, Canada - Sep2016-L626-11m | ecosystem: Environmental > Aquatic > Freshwater >... | reverse complement strand
ATGCTCAACCGTGCGCCGACACTGCACCGCCTGGGCATCCAGGCGTTTGAGCCCATCCTGATCGAAGGCAAGGCGATTCAGTTGCACCCGCTGGTCTGTGCTGCCTTCAATGCCGACTTTGACGGTGACCAGATGGCGGTTCACGTACCCCTGTCGGTTGAGGCGCAGATGGAATGCCGCACCTTGATGCTGGCTTCCAACAACGTGCTGTTCCCGTCCAACGGCGAGCCGTCGATTGTGCCGTCGCAGGACGTGGTGCTGGGCCTGTACTACACGACCCGCGAACGCATCAACGCCAAGGGCGAAGGCCTGATCTTCTCCGATATCGGCGAAGTGCAACGTGCTTTTGATGCCGGTGAAGTGGAGCTGACAGCGCGCATCAACGTGCGCCTGACCGAGTACACCAAGGACAAGCAAACCGGTGAACTGCTGCCTTCGACCAAGCTGTGGGAAACCACCGCTGGCCGTGCCCTGCTGTCGGAAATCCTGCCCAAGGGACTGCCTTTTTCCAACCTCAACAAGGCGCTGAAGAAGAAAGAAATTTCCAAGCTCATCAACGTCTCGTTCCGCAAGTGCGGCCTGAAAGAGACCGTGGTGTTTGCCGACAAGCTGCTGCAAAACGGTTTCCGTCTGGCAACCAAGGCAGGCATCTCGATCTGTATTGACGACATGCTGGTCCCGGTTGAAAAGCAGGGCATCATCGAACGCGCCGAGAAAGAGGTCAAGGAGATTGCCCAGCAATACACCTCCGGCCTGGTGACTTCAGGCGAGCGCTACAACAAAGTGGTTGATATCTGGGGCAAGGCCGGCGACGAAGTCTCCAAGGTCATGATGGCCCAGTTGTCCAAGGAAACCGTCACCGACCGGCACGGCAAGCAGGTAACGCAGGAATCCTTCAATTCCATCTACATGATGGCTGACTCCGGTGCCCGCGGTTCCGCTGCCCAGATCCGTCAGGTGGCGGGTATGCGCGGCCTGATGGCCAAGCCTGATGGCTCCATCATCGAGACCCCGATCACGGCGAACTTCCGTGAAGGCCTCAATGTGCTGGAGTACTTCATCTCGACCCACGGCGCTCGCAAGGGTCTTGCTGATACGGCCCTGAAGACCGCCAACTCCGGTTACCTGACGCGGCGTCTGGTTGACGTCACACAGGATCTGGTAGTGACGGAGCATGACTGCGGTACCCACGGCGGTTACCTGATGCGCGCCATCGTCGAAGGCGGCGAAGTCATCGAGTCCTTGCGTGATCGCATTTTGGGCCGCACTGCGGCTGACGATGTGATCCATCCGGAAAATCGTTCCGTACTGGCCAAGGCCGGTGACCTGCTGGACGAAGACCTGATCGAAGAACTTGAAGCTGCGGGCGTGGACGAAGTCAAGGTGCGTACCGCACTGACCTGCGAAACGCGTTTTGGCATTTGCGCCAAGTGCTACGGCCGGGATCTCGGTCGCGGTGGCCTGGTCAATGGTGGTGAGGCAGTCGGCGTGATTGCCGCGCAATCCATCGGTGAGCCTGGCACGCAGTTGACGATGCGGACTTTCCACATCGGCGGTGCCGCTTCACGGGCAGCCATTGCCTCCAGCGTGGAAGCCAAGTCCAACGGCACCATCGGCTTTAACGCAACGATGCGTTATGTCACCAACGGCAAGAAGGAACAGGTGGTAATTTCCCGTTCCGGCGAGATCGTCATTCATGACGAGCACGGCCGTGAGCGCGAGCGCCACAAGGTGCCGTATGGCGCGGTGCTGGCGGTGAAGGCGGACCAGACCCTCAAGGCGGGCGTGATCCTGGCCAACTGGGACCCGTTGACACGCCCCATCATCACCGAGTTCGCCGGCAAGGCCCGCTTCGAGAATGTCGAAGAAGGCCTGACCGTGGCGAAACAGGTGGACGAGGTGACCGGTCTGTCGACCATGGTCGTGATCGATCCGAAGCGTCGCGGTGCTGCCAAGGTGGTGCGTCCGCAGGTCAAACTGATCGATGCCACCGGCAATGAGGTCAAGATTCCTGGAACCGATCACTCGGTGACGATCGGCTTCCCGGTCGGCGCCTTGGTGCAGGTGCGTGACGGTCAGGACGTGGGCCCTGGCGAAGTGCTGGCCCGTATCCCGATCGAAGGTCAGAAGACGCGCGATATTACCGGCGGTCTGCCGCGCGTGGCCGAACTATTCGAGGCACGTTCACCCAAGGACAAGGGTGTGCTGGCCGAGATGACCGGTACCGTGTCCTTCGGCAAGGAGACCAAAGGCAAGATTCGCCTGCAGATCACCGACCCGGATGGTGCTGTGTGGGAAGAACTGGTGCCCAAGGAGAAGAGCATCATCGTGCACGAAGGCCAGGTAGTGAACAAGGGCGAAAGCGTGGTTGACGGTCCGGCCGATCCGCAGGACATCCTGCGCCTGCTGGGTTCCGAAGAACTGGCGCGCTACATTGTGGACGAGGTGCAGGATGTGTACCGCTTGCAGGGCGTGAAGATCAACGACAAGCACATCGAGGTGATTGTTCGCCAGATGCTGCGCCGTGTCGTGGTCGAGAATGCGGGCGATTCCAGCTACATCAATGGTGAGCAGGTCGAGCGCTCCGAGATGCTCAACACCAATGACGCCCTGCGTGCCGACGGCAAGGTACCCGCGACCTTTACCAACCTGCTGCTGGGCATTACCAAAGCCTCGCTGTCGACGGACAGCTTCATCAGTGCTGCGTCCTTCCAGGAAACCACGCGCGTTCTGACCGAAGCGGCCATCATGGGCAAGCGCGATGAACTGCGTGGTTTGAAAGAAAACGTGATCGTGGGACGACTGATTCCAGCCGGTACCGGTCTGGCCTATCACGAAGCCCGCAAGGTCCGCGAAAACATGGACGACGCCGAGCGTCGCGCTATTGCTGATGCCGAAGCTGCCGAGCTGGCAGGAGTGAGCGAAGGCGCGCAAGCCGACGAGGGAGCAGTGTCCGAGTAAGGATCCGTCCACCTAAAACCTGACGCCTCAAGCCTGTTAACCCTGGTTTGAGGCGTTTTGCGTTCAGGTCGAAGACCATGAGTTCTTCTGTCTCCCTGTGGTTTGGTGCCGCCGTGTTGTTGTTTTGGGCGGTCGGGGCCTACAACCGCTTGGTGCGTCTGCGTTCGCAGGGCATTGCCGCGTTCGCCGTGCTGGAGGGCCTGGTCAATCAATTCATGCCGATGGCAAGCCCTGAGGTCACCGATTCTGCAGCGCTGGTGGCTGCGGCCGATCAATGCAGGGTCGCCCTCAAGATGTGTCGCTCACAGCCACTCCATGGCGCCACCATCGGCGCCCTGACCATGGCCTATGAGACCATGTGCCTGAGTTGGTCGCGCCAGCGACAACACGGACCACGGGGCAGCGCACCTGAGTCATCAGAAGACCTGCCGTTGCAGTGGGACCAGCTTGTTGTGCAGACTGAAATGGCGCGCACTGAATTCAACAAGACAGTTGCCCGCTACAACGCCGCCGTGACCCAGTTTCCGGCCGTTTTGCTGGCGCGTCTGTTTGGCTTCAGACCGGCCCAGCCGATGTAACTTTGATGAACAGCGTTCAAGTTCAGGCGATTCCCCTGTGGCGGCAGTTGCAGTCGGTAGCGTCCGTCCTGCTGGCCATACGCTGCGGCGTATCCGGCACAGCGGCACTGGCCGAGGTCAGCGCCGAATTGCGTCCAGGTGTGCAGGCACTGGTTTTTCATGTGCTGCGGTCCCTCGGGCGAGCCCAGGCGCTGCGCCAGTTGCTGGCCAAACGAGCACCACCACCGGCGGTTGACGCGCTGCTGTGTACCGCGCTGGCACTGGCATGGAGTGAAGCCGACGCACCCTATGATGCATTTACCCTGGTCAATCAGACTGTCGAGGCGAGCAAGAAGGATCGAGCCACAGTTGCGCAGAGCAGCTTTGTCAATGCCTGTCTGCGTCGATTCCTGCGTGAGCGCGAAGCACTGGTAGTGGCCACAGATGCGGATCCGGTGGCGCGCTGGAATCATCCCCGGTGGTGGATTGATCGCGTTCGCAAGGAATGGCCGAAGCAATGGCAGGAAATTCTTCTGACCAATAATCGCCAGGCGCCCATGAGTTTGCGCATCAACGCCCGGCGCACTGCAGCACAGCCTTATCTGCAGACCCTGGCGGCGGCCGGCGTCAGCGCCGTTGCCTGCGGCCCCTGCGGCGTAACGCTGGAGCGAGCAAAGCCGGTGCAGCAATTGCCTGGCTTTGCTGACGGTGTGGTATCGGTCCAGGACGCCGCCGCACAACTGGCCGCGCCGCTGCTGCTCTCGGGCTTGCGCTCGCAGGAGCCGCTTCATGTGCTGGACGCCTGCGCCGCCCCCGGCGGCAAGACGGCTCATTTGCTGGAGCTGGCCGATTGCCAGCTGACAGCGCTTGATGTGGACCCGCTGCGTTGCCAGAGAATCCGGGAAACGCTGCAGCGCCTGGGTTTGCAAGCCAAGGTCCTGACGGGTGATGCTGCCAACCCGCCGGCCTGGTGGGACGGCCATTTGTTCGACGCCATTTTGCTCGATGCACCCTGTTCTGCGTCGGGCATTGTGCGCCGCCATCCGGATGTGCGCTGGCTGCGCCGCGAGTCCGATATTGCACAGCTTGCCCTGATCCAGGCCAGGCTGCTCAAAGCCCTGTGGCCCCTGCTCAAGCCGAAGGGGCGGCTGCTTTACTGCACCTGTTCGGTCTTCCGCTCCGAAGGCGAGGATCAGATACAAACGTTTCTTGCACACAACACCCAGGCCGTCTTGCTGCCTTCACCCGGGCATTTAATGCCTCTGGACCGAGCAAATGGGGAATCCCTCCCGGACAATCCGGGGGGTGACCATGACGGCTTTTATTACGCATTGCTTGAAAAGCGCGCGCCTTGACCTGATCGGGCTGCTGGTCCTTGCCTGTCTGGCCTGGAGCCACGGCACGCCAGCCCGTGCCGAAGTGCCGGTCACCGAGATCTCTGCCTTTCGCATGGAGCGCGATGGTGAAGCCCTCCTGCTTACCGCCAACGTCAAGTTCGAGTTGTCGGCCGTCGTGCAGGACGCGCTGTTCAAAGGCATCCCCATGGTTTTCGTGGCCGAGGCCGATGTCTTCCGGGATCGCTGGTACTGGACCAACAAGCGAGTGCTCAGCGCCGAGCGCCATATGCGGCTTGCCTACCAGCCCCTGACCCGACGCTGGCGTTTGAATGTTGCTTCGGGCCTGATCACGCAGGCCGGTCTGGCGCTGGCGCTGAATCAGAACTTTGACTCCTTGTCCGATGCCCTGGTCGCCGTGCAACGACTGTCCCGCTGGAAGATCGGCGACATCTCGGATCAGGACCTGGAACAGCGTCATTACGTGGAATTCCGTTTTCGTCTCGACATGTCGCAGTTGCCGCGTCCGTTTCAGATCGGTACGCTGGGACAGACCGACTGGAATGTCTCTGTCTCGTCAAGTCAGGCTTTGACACTGGATAGTCTGAAATGAGTGGCAGCGGCACAGTGATCCGGGCGCGCGGACGCTTCTCCCTGACTAGTTCGCGGGCCTTGCGCTGGACGGTCGGGCTCGGCTTGGCCGTGATGGTTGCGGTCGGCCTGGTACTGCTGTTCCTGCTGACACAGGCGACCACCAACCGTGAAATGTACGAGCGCAATTACGCACGGCTTTTTGCACTCAATGTGGTGGTCGCCACACTGTTGCTGGCGGTCATCTTGTGGATTACCTTTCGCCTCATCCAGCGCTTGCGCCAGGGCAAGTTCGGCAGTCGTTTGCTGGTCAAGCTGGCCGCAATTTTTGCGTTGGCCGGATTTGCACCGGGCGTTTTGATCTATGTGGTCTCCTACCAGTTCGTATCGCGTTCGATCGAAAGCTGGTTCGATGTCAAGGTGGAGGGGGCGCTGGATGCCGGACTGAACCTGGGTCGTGTCACGCTGGAAATGCTGTCCACCGAACTGGCCAGCAAGGGCCGCACATCGGCGCTGCAGATGGCTGACCTGCCCGACGTCAGTGCTGTGCTGGCGCTGGAGCGCGCGCGTGAGCAACTCGGCGCGACCGACCTGACCTTGTGGAGTGCCGCAGGACAATTGATCGCCGCTGCCGGCAATGTCCGCTACCAGCTCAATCCCGTGCGACCCAGTCCGCAGCAGTTTCGCAATGCTCGATCGCAGCGTTCAATCACCTGGGTTGAGGGTCTTGACGACGCCGTACCCGGCGTCACCAACAATGCCCGCATCAAGGCGCTGGTGATGGTTTCCAGCAACAACCTGGGGCAGTTGGGCGAGCCCCGGTTTCTGATGGTGACACAGTCTCTGCCATCGACCCTGGTGGCCAACGCGTTGGCGGTGACGGAAGCCAATCGGGAGTACCAGGAGCGCGCGCTGGCGCGTGACGGGCTGCGACGGATGTACATCGGCACCCTGACGCTGAGCCTGTTTCTCGCGGTTTTTGGTGCGGTGCTGCTGGCCGTGCTGCTTGGCAACCAGATTGCGCGACCGCTGCTCTTGCTGGCCGATGGTGTGAGGCAGGTCGCCGCCGGCGATCTGACGCCGAAGGCCTCGCTGCAAGGGCGCGATGAACTCGATGGTCTGACGCGTTCCTTTGCCGACATGACGCAGCAGTTGGCCGATGCCCGCCATGCTGTCCAGCTTAGCATGGAGGAAGTCAACGCAGCGCGTGCCAACCTGCAGACGATCCTGGACAATCTGACGGCCGGGGTCATGGTGCTGGATGCGCGGGGCGTCATCCTGTCGTCCAATCTGGGTGCGCAGCGCATTCTTCGGGTGCCCCTGGCGGCGCTGGAGGGGCGGCGTCTGGCTGACATCGAAGGGCTACAGAAATTTGGCGAAGACGTACAGATCCAGTTTGATTCTTTCCTCGGCGTGCGCACCGAACATGGGCTCGATCATTGGCAGAATTCGTTTGAACTGGGCAACGCCAGCGCCCGACTGGTCGGCCGCCAGGCCGAGGACGCCCTGGTGCTGGTGGCGCGCGGTGCTGAACTGCCAGGCGCTTCCAGGCTGCTGGTCTTTGATGATATTTCGGAGATTGTGTCGGCCCAACGGGTCCAGGCCTGGGGCGAAGTGGCGCGTCGCCTGGCACACGAGATCAAGAATCCGCTCACGCCGATCCAGTTGTCGGCAGAGCGTTTGTTGATGAAACTCACGGACAAGGTGGCTGCACCGGAGCAGGCACTGCTTGCCAAATCGGTGAAGACCATCGTCGATCAGGTGGATGCCATGAAGCGGTTGGTCAATGAGTTTCGGGATTACGCGCGCCTGCCGGCGGCCGAACTGCGACCGATTGACTTGAACCTGCTGGTGTCAGAGGTGCTGCAACTCTATGCCAGTGAAACCTCCCAAGTGCCAGTGCGCATGGAACTGGACCCACGCTGTCAGCGCGTGATGGGTGACGCACAGCAACTGCGCCAGGTCTTGCACAACCTGCTGCAAAACGCACAGGACGCAACCGAATCTGCCGGCAAGGCTGGTGAACTGCAAAGTGTCACGGTCAGGACCCAGTGGATTGAGGCGAACAACCGGGTCCGACTGAGTGTTCTCGATAACGGCACCGGTTTCCCGGAGCGCATCCTGAAACGCGCCTTCGAGCCTTATGTGACGACCAAGGCCAAGGGCACCGGCCTGGGCCTGGCGGTTGTGAAAAAAATTGCGGACGAACACGGCACCCGTGTGGACGTTACCAATCGGCAGTTTGAGGGGCAGGTCATTGGCGCCCAAGTGTCGTTATCATTCAGTACTGAAAACGTTGCGCAGGGCTAGCTGGCGGCGCAGGTAGATCCAAGGAACACGCTACATCATGGCAAACATACTGGTGGTTGACGACGAACTCGGCATCCGCGATCTGTTGTGGGAAATATTGAACGACGAAGGGCATAACGTTGAGGTGGCCGAAAACGCCGCCCAGGCGCGCGCTGCCCGCCTGCGTGAGCGCCCGGATCTGGTGTTGCTCGACATCTGGATGCCCGATACCGACGGCGTCACACTGCTCAAGGAGTGGTCGGCTACCGGCGCGTTGACCATGCCCGTCATCATGATGAGCGGGCACGCCACCATCGATACGGCGGTGGAGGCAACCAGAATTGGCGCCCTGGCCTTTCTGGAAAAGCCCATCACGCTGCAGAAATTGCTCAAGGCCGTCGAACAGGCGCTGGCGCGCGGCACCGCGCGCAAGTCGCTGGCACCCCTCGCAGCGGCGTCCGCGTCGCCGATGCTGGATGCTTCTGCCGGCGCTCAGCCTGCACTCGTTGCGGCTGAGGTGGGGCCACAATCGCAGCAAAGCTTCATGCTTGACAAGCCTCTGCGCGAGACACGCGATGAATTTGAGAAAGCCTATTTTGAGTACCACCTGGCCAAGGAAAATGGCTCCATGACCCGGGTTGCAGAAAAGACGGGTTTGGAGAGAACCCACCTCTACCGCAAGCTCAAGCAACTCGGTGTGGACTTGACGCGCGGCAAGCGTCACGGGGCCTGATTCCGGGGCTTCAACGCGGAGAAGATGCTGCTATACTCCGCGCTCTGGCCCGGTAGCTCAGTCGGTAGAGCAGAGGATTGAAAATCCTTGTGTCGGTGGTTCGATTCCGCCCCAGGCCACCAGTTAGAACCCGCATGGGGCATGGAAAGCCTGCTATCAATACGGTAGCGGGCTTTTTTGTTTCTTGTCGCTGGTTTGTTTCATGTCGTCACCCGTACATGATTTTGTACCGTGCAGCCAAAGGAAACTCAGGTAAACCCCAGTCTGCACCTTTTCTCTTGATTCGCTGATAACATCCGTCCGCTATGTTTAAAAAGCTGTTCAAACGACGCAACGATGCGAGAGATTCCCCCCCATTTGAGGACACGGCCGGTGCTTCACGCATCACCGAGGAGGAGAGGCGGGCTGCTTCTCGTCCCTTGCGCCTGCCTGCAGTCTCCAAAGACAGTGGCGTCGTGCCGTCGGACACGCACCCGAATTTCAGCGTTATCTATCAGGCGTTTCCCCATATCGGGAACAGGCTCCAAGCCTATTGGGGATGCCAGGAATTTGTCAGCTATCTGCGCAACTTGATTCATGACACGCGCGGCGAGACCCGCCAGGGATTCCCTTGGGACGTTTTGGTTGCACTGCAAAGCCTTCTGGATGAGCACTTTCAGACGTATCCGCATATCCTTCCCAAAGACAGGTTGTGTTCGTAAGGAAACGCGTCCCCCACCCATGTACGGCGGCCAGTTTCGTGTTCCGCCCATCAGGTCATTTTGTTAACGCCGGCGAGCACTTCGCGTATTCGGTTCTTGTCGATTTTTCCAACACCGGTTTTCGGCAATTCTGAAACCAGATCCACGCTCGCTGGGACCTTGTACTTTGCCAGATTGGCTTTGCAGTGTTCAATGAGTTGCATGGCGGTGACGTCATGGGTACGCGGCACGACCAACGCTTTCACAACTTCCCCGCGATAGCTGTCCGGAACCGCTACGACCGCGGCTTCCTGCACTCCGGCGTGCAGGTACAGCACTTCTTCAATTTCACGCGGGAAGACGTTAAAACCGGAAACCTTGGCCATCTCCTTCTTGCGGTCCCGAATGTAGAGGTAGCCGTCGCTGTCAAGCTCGCCGATGTCCCCGGTATAGAGCCAGCCCTCGCGCAGGGTGGCTGAGGTCTCGCCAGGGAGGTTGCGGTAGCTGGCCATGACCTGCGGTCCGCGCACCCGGATTTCACCCTTCTCCCCCACAGCGAGAACTTTCTTTCCCTCGTCCGTATCAACGATTTCTACCAGCGTGTCTGGCACCGGCAAGCCAACGGAGCCGGGCTTTCTTGTCCCGTTTTGGGGATTGAACGAGACGACGGGCCCGGCTTCCGACTGGCCGTAGCCTTCTATGACCGGCGCACCGGTAGCAGCCTCCCAGCGTCTGAGCAGATCTTCCGGCAATGCCGCCGAACCGGAGTACGAGAGGTGGATGCGGGAGAAATCGGTTCGAGAGAATTGCGCCTGGCTCATCAGTCCGACGAACAGCGTGGGACTTCCGGCGAAGATGGTGATGCGTTCGCGCGCCAGAAGCTCCAAGACAGCCTCCGGCGAATAGCGCGGCAGCACAATCATGGTGCCACGGGCGAAGACCATGTTGTGCAGGCACATGGCTGTGGCGTAAACATGGAACAGGGGCATCACGCAGAGCAGGCGCTCGCAGTCTGTGCGCGTCGGTACCAGTGCTTCGCGTTGGCTGATGTTCGTGGCAACCGAGCAATGGGTCAGGTTCACGCCCTTCGGACGCCCCGTCGTTCCTCCGGTGTACTGGAGCGTGGCCAAATCCGTAGGGGAGGGCATCGGCTGTGGCAGTTCCCTGTCCGCAGCCTCGCGCCAAGCGATCAGCCGCCTGCCTTTGGGCCCGATGCGAATACGATTTGGAATCGCGAATTCATGGGCAAGAAGCGACACCACATCATGCTTTTCATCGGCATAGATGATGGCGTGCAGATCGGCATCTTCGAAAATGGTGCGCAACTCCCGTTCGGTGTACATCGGGTTGCAGGGGACGACCTGAGCGCCCGCTGCGTGCGCCGCGAACATCGCGACGCAGATGTCGAGCGAATTACCCAGAACGATGCCGACGCGCTTGCCGCGGGCACCCAGATCGACCAGTTCGTGGGCGAACCAGGCAATGCAACGAGCGTACTGGGCATAGCTCAGTCGCTCATCCTGACAGACCAGGGCCTCGCGGTCAGGTGCCTGAGTAACTGCTGCAGCAAGCATGTGCACTACCGTCGGGTAGACATCCGGTATCTTGT
>Ga0194059_1001317_pt1 | contig 10762 bp, 7 predicted proteins | sample SepL6211m_MetaG_FD_163426 | JGI IMG/M metagenome (GOLD analysis project Ga0194059, IMG submission 163426) | Anoxic zone freshwater microbial communities from boreal shield lake in IISD Experimental Lakes Area, Ontario, Canada - Sep2016-L626-11m | ecosystem: Environmental > Aquatic > Freshwater >... | reverse complement strand
GCACGGAGTTCAAACTGTTACTCTTTCTGGCGGAGAAAAGAGGCTATGTTCAGAGTCGAGAGCAGCTTTTGGAGAATGTCTGGAGTTACAACAATGCCGGCGATACCAGGACGGTAGATACTCACGTAACTCGTCTGCGCAGCAAGCTGGGACCTCCCGGAGATATCATTAAGACTGTTCGCGGTTTTGGCTATAAAGTTGAGGAGTAATATAACGATGGGATTTCGTGCCAAACTCCTGCTTTCCTATATTATTCTGATTGTACTGATCACGGGAAGTTTCTACGTCTACTTTGGTTATACGATGCAGCGGGGCATGATCGAGGAGAGTAAGGTCAATCTGATGAGCCAGATTCAAATAGCGCGCTTATTGGTAATGAATGACAAGGAATCTATGTCCGATTATCAACTGGCTGCCGCTATCGGTGCCGTTACCAACGCACGGGTTACCTTGATCGCACCAGATGGCAGGGTGACCGGCGATTCAGATTTGGGATCCGCCCGTTTGTCAACTCTGGAAAATCATCTGCAGCGACCCGAGGTACAGGAAGCGATAAAAAATGGAAGCGGTACTGCCCTGCGCTATTCTGAAACTCAACGTGTTTCAATGCTCTACTCAGCGGTAACGTACGGAAATGGTCCTACAGCAGGAATTATACGCCTTGCCTTACCGATGGAATATCTGGCTTCAACCAGGAACACTCTCCACGGTCTTGTCGGCGGCGCAACTCTGGTAACGATATTGATTGCACTTCTGTTCAGCTATGCACTTACAAAACTGACCTCGCAACCACTGCGTGAGATGGCTGATGCAGCCGCGCAGATTGGCCAGGGAGGCAGCAGTAGCAGGATTCCGGTAGTTTCCAAAGATGAAATCGGCAAGCTGGCCACCGTTCTTAATGATATGTCGGAACGGATTGAAGATCAGGTACAGCATCTCTCCACAGAAAAACAGCGCCTTGACACCATACTGAGGAGCATGGGAGAGGGGGTCATGGTGACGGAAACCAACGGAACCATTACACTTGTGAATCCAGCTTTTCGCAACTTGTTTCGAATTGCCGGAAATGTTGAAGGCAAACGACTTGTCGAAATATCCCGTCATCCCGACTTGCTGGAGGCCTTTAACGACCTTGATAAACCAGATGTCAATGAACTGGTCCGGGAGATTTCTATCCAACCGGGCGATACTACGCTTTTTACCCATTGGGTTCCGCTCAATGTCGATGGCGTCAGGCAGGGGATCGTAGCGGTCTTTCATGATATCAGTGATTTGAAGAAGGCTGAAAACATGCGTCGGGATTTTGTTGCCAACGTATCCCATGAACTGCGGACACCAGTGACAATTATCAAGGGTTATGCCGAAACGTTACTCGGCGGTGTCGTAATTTCGGATCCCGCGCGGGCTCTACGATTTGTTGAAATTATATCGAGCCACTCTGACCGTTTGGCGAATCTGGTGAATGATATTCTCACGCTATCGAGCCTTGAATCAAAGGAAGCTTTTCTTGAACTGCACCCTATCGATATAACGAGCACAATTGCCAAAGCGTGTACGCTGCTTCAGGAAAAGGCTGCACAGAAAAATATAGTTGTGGTAAATGAAACCATTGGAAATGAAGTAACGCGTGTCATGGCTGATCAAGGGCGTCTTGAACAGGTCGTAGTTAACCTTTTAGAGAACGCAATTAAATACACTCCAGTTGATGGTACGGTTCGACTATCTACTGAAGATGAAGAACAATTTGTGAGGGTTTCGATAGCTGATACCGGTATCGGCATCCCTTGCAAGGATGTGCCACGCATTTTTGAACGTTTTTATCGTGTTGACGAGGCCAGAACCCGTGAGCAAGGTGGCACTGGCCTCGGTTTGGCTATTGTAAAGCATATAGTATTACTTCACGGTGGTACGGTCGCAGTAAAAAGCGAACCAGGTAAAGGGTCAATTTTTTCTTTCACAACAAAAAAAGCCTGATGGATTAAGATGTAACTAACCTTTTTCAAATCTGTAACAGGTCTGTAACAATAGTCTGGTATGGTAGCAGTATATTTAGTTACAAACCCCACAGGAGGAATATTCACTATGTTTAAGAAGTCACTTGTTACCGCACTGCTCGTCGCCGGAAGCGTCGCCTGCGCTCAGGCCGCTCCGACCCATGTTGATGCAAAAATCGCCACCTACAAATCCGCCGCCGGCGTATCCGGTAACCTCGGCAGCATCGGCTCCGACAGCCTCAACAACCTGATGACCTACTGGGCCGAAGGTTTTAAGAAAAAGTACCCTAACGTCAACATCCAGATCGAAGGCAAAGGCTCCAGCACCGCCCCTCCGGCCCTGATTGCCGGCACCGCCCAGCTCGGTCCTATGTCCCGCGAAATGAAGAGTTCCGAAATCGAAGAATTTGAAAAGAAATACGGCTACAAACCGACCAAAATCGGCGTAGCGCTGGACTCATTAGCCGTATTCGTCAATAAAGACAACCCCATAACAAGCCTCTCTCTCGACAAAGTTGACGCCATCTTCTCCAAAACCCACAAACGGGGCGGCGCTGATGTTACCACCTGGGGACAGCTGGGCGTTACCGGCAAACTGGCTGCCATGCCGATCAGTATCTATGGTCGTAACTCCGCTTCCGGCACCTATGGCTACTTCAAAGAGCACGCCCTGAACAAAGGGGACTTCAAGAACAGTGTTAAAGAACAGCCCGGCTCCGCCTCAGTTGTAGAAGGCGTCGCCAAAGACATCGCCGCCATCGGCTATTCCGGTATCGGCTACGCCACTTCCGGCGTGCGTGCCGTACCGCTCTCCGCCAAAGAAGGGGGCAAAATTGCCGAAGCTACTTACGCCAACGTCCTGAACAACAGCTATCCGATGAGCCGCATGCTCTACGTATACGTCGCCAAGAAACCGGGTCAGCCGCTGCCGAAAGTCGTCGAGGAGTTCCTGCGTTATGCCCTCTCCAAAGAAGGGCAGGAAATCGTCGTAAAAGACGGCTACGATCCACTGACCGCCAAACTGGTTGATGATCAGCTGAAGACACTCAAGTAAAAACGGGTTATCCCGTTTTTCGTTATCTAATACCCTAGAAAAAGCATTTTAAACACGGAGAATCGGAAAACACGGAGTAAAATCGAAGAGTTATAGATAAAACAAGAAACTTAATTGTTCAGCATTAAGGTGTTATTGTTTTAGACTTTAAGCCTCTGATTTCTCCGTGTTCTCCGTAACTCCGTGTTATTGAACTGCCGGTTTTAGGATTACACTATCCAGGCTGTGACTATTCAATGGCGAAAACCTTTACCGACACATCCCGGCGTAACGACCGCATTGCCGAAGTCCTGATCCGCATCGGCGGCGTTCTGGTGATCGTTTCGGTAATCTGGATCCTGGTCATGATCTCGCGGGTAGCCCTGCCGCTCTTCTACCCCCCTTCCGCTAAAACGGCCGCCACCGTAAAACTTCCCTCTGCCGCCCTGACCGGTAAAATAGTAGCAGTCGGCACCGAAGAGACCCAGCAGGGGGGCTTCCTCCTTGATGACAGCGGCAGCTTTCACTTTCTGAAACTATCAGGCGGCACCCTCTCCGCCAGCATTAAAACACCCGCTGTTCCCGCCGGAGCCGCACGGGTCGTCTCTGCCGAATCTATCGGCAAATCAGCTTACACCCTGCTCTGGGACAACGGTGCCATCAGCTCCGTACTCGTCACACTCACCTCTGCCAAAAACGCCGATGGCACCAGCACCCTCAGCCACGACGTAACGGCACAGACGGAACTTGATTTCCCGGCCGCCGGCGACGTGCTCCAATCCTTTGTCCGTCCGGTCGAAGGCAAAGGCGCTGTCAGAATCGATCGCCTGAGCGGTGACCGCCTGCGCCTCACCCAACACCTCGTTGAGACAGACCTGCTCGGCAACGTAAAACAGAGCACTGCCAGCTCCGATATCAGCGACCCCTTACCCGGTCATCTGACAGCCATCGCCGTCGACAGCAAAGCCCACTACCTCTACGCCGGTACCGACAACGGCATACTATTGCGCTGGGATATCTCCGAACCGGGTCAGATCAGACTGCTGGACAGCCTTCCGGCCTCCGACAAACGTCGGTCCATCACCGCCCTGGCGCTCTTGCTTGGTGACGTATCACTGGCCGTCGCCGATTACGACGGAAACTTGAGCACCTGGTTTCCCGTCAAAGTTACCGGCAGCGGTGAAGACCGGCGCCTGACCCGCATCCACACCCTGCGCACCACACCCGGAGCCGTCACCACCATCATCCCCTCACCACGGGATAAAACACTTTTCAGCATCGGAACCGCTGACATCCACGTCGACCACATGACCTCCGAGCGCAACCTTTTAACCCTCAAACCGTCCGCCGCCATCATCCGCGCCGCACTTTCGCCCAAAGGCAACGGCCTGGCGCTTCTGGACAGCAGCAACACCCTCACCGTCTGGAAAATGGATATCCCGCACCCCGAGATATCCTTTGGCACCCTCTTCGGTAAAATCTGGTACGAAGGCTACGACAAACCGGAATACGCCTGGCAATCCTCGGCCGCCAACGACGACTTCGAACCAAAACTGAGCCTCGTACCACTCGTCTTCGGTACCATCAAAGCAACCTTCTTCGCCATGCTCTTTGCCGTACCGCTGGCCCTGTTGGCCGCTCTCTACACCAGCCAGTTCATGTCGCCTAAACTCAAAGGGCGCGTCAAACCGGTCGTCGAAATCATGGCCGCCATCCCCTCCGTCGTGATCGGCTTTCTGGCCGGTCTCTGGCTGGCACCGCTGATTGACAAAAGCATCCTGACGCTCTTTTTAAGCGTCATCATCGTACCGCTCATGCTGCTGGTCGCCATCTTCCTCTTCAAGCAGATCAAGACAGCCTCCCCGCTGCAGAGAGCAACCCGTGGATACGAATTCATCGCCCTGATTCCGGTCGTCATCCTCGGCATCTACCTGGCCTTCCTGCTCGGCACCGTAGCCGAGACAAGCCTGTTTGCCGGTGACTTCAAACAGTGGCTCTTCAGCACCCTTGGCATCCGCTACGACCAGCGTAACAGCATCATCATCGCCATTGCACTTGGCTTTGCCGTTATCCCGATTATCTTCACCGTCGCCGAAGACGCCCTTTCCAACGTACCGCGCAACCTGACCGCCGCCTCGCTGGCGTTGGGCGCCAGTCGCTGGCAGACCGCCTGGCGTGTCGTACTCCCCTCGGCTCTGCCGGGCGTATTTTCTGCCGTCATGATCGGTTTCGGGCGCGCCATCGGCGAAACCATGATCGTCCTGATGGCCACCGGCAACACCCCCATCATGAGCTGGAGTCTCTTTAACGGCCTGCGTTCCCTCTCGGCCAACATCGCCGTCGAGATCCCGGAAGCCCCCCTGCACAGCTCACTCTACCGGGTCCTGTTCCTCTCGGCCGTTTTGCTGTTCATCTTCACCTTTCTGATCAACACGATTGCCGAGGCGCTACGACAGCGGTTTAGAAAGAAGTATGGAAGGTATTGAACCATGACTAAATTCTGGAAAACCGGTGAACCCTACGTCCTTGCCACCGGCGCCGCGCTGGCCATCGTGCTGGTGATGACACTTGCTCTGGTCGGCGTTGTTGTCTCCAACGGTCTCGGTTACTTCTGGCCGCGTGAACTGACCCGCTTTGAATTAAAAGACGGCACCGCCGCCCTTGGACAGATCACCCAGAAAGAGAACAATCCGATCACCGGCGCCCGCCGTATCCAGCTGAAAGTCGCCAACCGCGATGTACTCGGCCAGGACTTTCGCTGGATCGACGAAAAAGATATCACCACCCGCTCCACCCCCGCTGACGCCATCCTTCTGGAACGCAAAGAACATGGCAACTACTTCGGATTCCTGAAAGGGGTCACCGCAGAAGGGGTCAAACTGAGCGCCACAACCCCCTACGAACAACTGCAGCAGGCCCGTAAGCTTGTCGCCGGAAAGTTTGACGCCACCCGCAGCATCAAACAACAGATGTCCACACTCAACCATAGCGCAGAAAGCTTGCGCTTGAAACTGCAGAAACTTGAATATCAAAACAAACAAAAAAACGCCGCTGAAATAACAGAACTGACCGCCGCCCGTGAAAAAGCCATGGCCGACTTCACCCGCCTGAACGAACAGGCCAGTGCCACCCAGGCCGAGATTGCTAAAATAACCGCCCAGGTCAGTGACGTAACCGGTGGCAGTAAAGACATCTCACTGCTTGAAATCGTCGCCCTGCAGCGCCCCAACAGCATGTCGATCCTCCAGAAATTCGGCGCCTATCTCGAACGTGTCCGCGAACTGCTGCTCGACGACCCCCGTGAATCCAACACCGAAGGGGGGCTCTTTCCGGCCATCTTCGGCACCGTCATGATGGTGCTCCTGATGAGCCTCTTCTCGCTCCCCTTCGGCGTTGTCGCTGCCGTCTACCTGAGAGAGTACGCCCGTGACGGCCTGATGACCCGCATGGTCCGCATCGCCGTCAACAACCTGGCCGGAGTTCCCTCGATCGTCTACGGCGTCTTCGGACTCGGTTTCTTCGTCTACGGCATCGGCGGCAGCCTCGACGCCCTCTTCTTTCCCGAACGACTGCCGACCCCCACCTTCGGTACCGGCGGCATCCTCTGGTCCAGCCTGACCCTGGCGCTGCTGACCGTTCCGGTCGTCATCGTCGCCACCGAAGAATCACTGGCTTCGATCCCCAAAGGGATCCGCGAAGGCTCACTGGCCCTGGGGGCCACCAAGTTTCAGACCCTGACCAAAATCCTGCTGCCGATGGCCACCCCCGGCATCATGACCGGCCTGATCCTCTCCATGGCACGCGCCGCCGGAGAAGTCGCCCCGCTGATGATCGTTGGCGTCGTCAAGCTGGCTCCGACATTACCGTTTGATATGAACTTCCCTTTCTTCCATATGGACCGGAAATTCATGCATCTCGGTTTTCACATCTACGACGTCGGCTTTCAGTCCCCCAACGTAGAAGCCGCCAAGCCGATGGTCTTCGTCACGACCATGCTGCTTCTGGCCATCGTCGTCGTCGCCAGCAGTGCCGCCATCTACCTGCGCAACCGCATGCGACGGGCATATACATCATCGACGTTTTAAAGGAATAGACATGGCGCACACACAGACACAACCCGGCACACCACCCATACTCTCGGTCTCCAGTCTCGACCTGCACTATGGCCAGGCGCGTGCCCTGAAAAACATCAACCTCGATATGGCCCGCCACCAGGTGACCGCCTTTATCGGCCCCTCCGGCTGCGGCAAATCAACGCTGCTGCGCTGTTTCAACCGCATGAACGATCTCGTCGAAAGTGCCCGCGTTGACGGCAGTATCCGCTTTAACGGTGATGAGATCAATGAAGCGGGCACCGACGTTATCTCACTTAGGCGCAAGATCGGCATGGTCTTCCAGCAGTCCAACCCCTTTCCGAAATCGATCTACGAAAACATCGTCTACGGTCTGCGGATTGCCGGTGTCAACGACAAAGCCACGTTGGATGAAGCCGTCGAACGCAGCCTGAAAAGCGCCGCCATCTGGAACGAAGTCAAAGACCGTCTGAATGATTCCGCTCTGGGGCTCTCCGGCGGGCAGGCTCAGCGTATCTGCATCGCCCGGGCCATAGCTGTCAATCCTGAGATAATCTTGATGGACGAACCCTGCTCGGCCCTCGATCCTATCTCGACACTTAAAATAGAAGAGTTGATCGAAGAGTTAAAAGATAAATACACGATCGTGATCGTCACCCATAACATGCAGCAGGCTGCCCGGGTATCCGATGTTACCGCCTTCTTTTATCTGGGAGAACTGATTGAAGCCGGCGTGACCCGCACAATATTTACCAACCCTGAGAAGAAACAGACAGAAGACTATATAACCGGAAGATTCGGGTAAACAAGGAGTACTCATGGCACACGAACACATTAGCACCGCATTTGACATGGAACTGGATGAACTGAGGCACAGCATTCTGGCGATGGCCGGTAAAGTGGAGTTGCTGATTTCCAACTCGATCAAGTCACTCGTAAATCGGGACAGCGTCCTGGCCGATCGGACTATTGCACAGGACCACGAGATCAACGCCGCCGAAGTCGCGATAGATGAGCGCTGTCTGGAGCTGCTGGCACTGCGTCAACCGGCCGCCCGTGACCTGCGTTTCATCACGATCGTCCTTAAAATCGTGACCGACCTGGAACGGATGGGGGACCAATGCGCACACATTGCCAAACGTGCCCGCGAGTTGAACGAAGAGCCGCCGCTCAAGCCGTACATCGACATCCCGCGTATGGCGCACTGGACCGAAGTAATGGTGAAAGAAGCTCTGGATGCTTTTGTCAATGCCGACGCAGATCTGGCGTTCAAGGTCTGCAACGACGACAAGTTTGTGGATGATCTTAATATTCAGGTCCAGCGCGAGCTCTTGACCTACATGATCGAAGATCCGAGCACGATCACGCGCGCAATTAAACTCAACTACATCTCCAAATCATTGGAGCGTATTGCGGACCACGCTACAAATATCTCAGAAATGGTGATTTTTATGGTCAGAGGTAAGGATATTCGGCATACGATTGCGTAAAGAGTGGTTGGTCAGGCGGGGAAGGTAAGCGGTGAAACTAAGCTGGTAAGTTTAGCGTAAAAAGAGGGCGGACCGTAAAGGTCCGCCCTCTTTTTGCGACAGAGCGCCGTTTAATCGACAGATTTTCGCAGGAAGGTCGGGATGTCATATTGATCTTCATCGTCTTCAATGAAACTGACCGGTGGACGCAGGCGAGTCACGTTTTCCGACTTTTCACGATCACGCTGGAATGTTGGACGATCAAGAGACGTCCTGCCGGAAATATGGGTTTCAACGCGTGATAAGTTGTTTTTACGGAAATCTCTCCCCTTGTCACTATCAAAACGATCACCGAAGCCGGTGGCGATGACGGTCACCTTGATGGTGTCGCCCATCTCGTCGTCGCGTACAACACCAATTTTTATATTGGCATCTTCATGTACTTTTTCGTGCACGATCCGGTTAACCGTATTGTAATCATCCATTGTCATGGAACCTGAACCGGTAATGTTAACCAGCACACCTTTGGCCCCGGAGATGTCATTATCTTCCAACAGAGGGCTGGAAATTGCGTTGCCAACCGCATCAGCAGCACGGTTTTCACCACTGCCCACGCCGATTCCCATCATGGCCATGCCGCGCACACTCATGACGGTTTTAACATCGGCAAAATCCAGGTTCATCAAACCGGTTGAAGTGATCAGTTCGGAAATTCCCTGCACCGCCTGGCGCAGAACATCATCAGAAGGTTTGAAGGCATCGAAGAGGGACATATTTTTTGATGCCATGCTGATCAGACGATCATTGGGGATGATGATCAGCGAATCGACATGTTTTTTCAGTTCTGCAATACCCTGTTCAGCAAGTATGCTGCGAGCCTTTCCTTCGTAGGTAAAAGGTTTGGTGACGACACCAACTGTCAGTACACCGGTTTCACGAGCCGCTTCGGCAATAACCGGAGCAGCGCCGGTACCGGTACCACCACCCATGCCGGCAGCAATAAAGACCAGATCAGCGCCCTTGATTGCAGCAGCTAGCTGATCCTTATTTTCAAGTGCGGCAGCGGTGCCGACTTCAGGTTTGGAACCGGCGCCCAGCCCTTTGGTAAGTTCACGGCCAAGCTGCAGCTTGACCGGTGCCTTTGAGGTGCGCAGCGATTGGGCATCCGTATTTGCAACAATGAAATCTACTTTATGTATTGAGCTGGATATCATCGTGTTGACAGCGTTGCCACCACCACCGCCGACACCAATCACTTTGATAACCGCGCTCTGTTCAATAGTCTCGTCAAACTCAAACATGCATATTCCTCCTCTATGATAATGTGTAAGATCAAGTTTTATTTGTGAAAATGTAACCTCAATTCAGCCAAGAATCAAAGGAAAAAATAATATTTTTTTATGCCGGAAATGTGTCTTTAAAAATCAAAGCGTTGCGAGCTTATGCCACGACCGGTGCCGGTTGCTGTGTAAAAAAAGCCGCTTACCCGGTGTGGGTGAGCGGCATGAAAGATGATAATGAGCGGAGCTGCATTTAGAAAAATTCGCGAAACCAGCCCTTCATTCTGCTAAAGACCGAACCGAAGAGTTGCGGTTCCGGTCGGCCACTCGGAAATTCATGGTGCGCTCCCGAATTGCGGCTACCGTACACAACTAAACCTACGCCGGTGGCATAGACCGGTGACTTTACAACGTCATTCAGGCCGCCGATATTCTGGGGAAGTCCGCGGCGAACCGGCAGGTTAAAAATCTGCTCAGCCAATTCCGGCATTCCTTCAAGGATACTGGAGCCGCCTGTGATGACGACGCCGGATGCAATCGAGTCCTCTAACCCGGATTTGATGATTTCGCGATTTACCAGCGTAAAGATCTCTTCCATACGCGGACCGAGAATTTCACAGAGCACACTGCGGGATAGTTCACGCGGCTTGCGCCCGCCAACGCTGGGCACTTCAATGCGTTCGTCTTTGCCAACCAGTGCAGCCAGGCAGCAGCCGTTTTTTTGCTTGATTTTTTCTGCTTCGGCAAACGGAGTGCGAAGCCCGACGGCGATATCATTCGTCAGCTGATTACCCCCCAGCGAGATAACCGAGGTGTACTTGATCGCGCCGTCTGCAAAAATGGCGATATCGGTCGTTCCGCCGCCGATATCAACCATGCAGACGCCCAGTTCTTTTTCGTCATCTGAAAGTAC
>Ga0194059_1001315_pt1 | contig 10768 bp, 12 predicted proteins | sample SepL6211m_MetaG_FD_163426 | JGI IMG/M metagenome (GOLD analysis project Ga0194059, IMG submission 163426) | Anoxic zone freshwater microbial communities from boreal shield lake in IISD Experimental Lakes Area, Ontario, Canada - Sep2016-L626-11m | ecosystem: Environmental > Aquatic > Freshwater >... | reverse complement strand
GAACCCATGTGATCAGCAATTGGTTCGAACCAATGTTCACCAATCTCGTCTGCCGGCTTCAACGAAAAATCAACCTTTTGCTGCAGCCCACGTAGCACCCCACGCCGCGTGCACTTCAAAGGGAACACTGAGATTGGCTGCGCCTCTCATCGTGTCAATCACAAGTGGACCAACTACGTCATGTTCATCGTCCGGTACTTCCACAATAACTTCGTCATGAACTTGCAGCACAATGCGTGACTGAAAATTTCCTTCTTCCAAAAGAGCATCGATTCGTACGAGTGCAATTTTAAAAATGTCAGCGGCTAAGCCTTGAATAGCAGCATTCATGGCTTGCCTCTCACCTGCTTGACGCACACGAAAGTTGTCGCTCAATAATTCTGGTATTTGACGTCGCCGCCCAAATAGTGTTTCTGTGTAACCGGTTTGACGCGCTGTATGAACAGCGTCATCCATGTATTGCTTAACATTCGGAAATGCTGCGAAATACGCATTCAAAATTCCTGATGCTTCATCTACGCCAATAGCTAAGCGCTGACTGAGACCATAGGCCTCCATGCCATACGCAAGTCCGTATGACACCATTTTTGCTTTTGACCGCTGATCATGTGTGACGTCTTCAAGACGGACGCCAAATACTCTTGCTGCTGTGGCCTGATGTATGTCTTCCCCTGCTGCAAACGCACCTACCAGACCAGGATCATTGGCGAGGTGAGCAATACAACGCAATTCAATTTGGTTGTAATCAGCGACAAGCAAGGACCAACCAGCAGGTGCCACAAAGGCAGTCCGAAATACTCGCCCTTCATCTGTACGTACAGGAATGTTGTGCAAATTTGGCTTATCGCTACTGAGGCGTCCTGTTCGAGCAACTGTCTGATTAAACGTTGCATGAATTCGGCTATCAGATGCGACTTCACCTAAAAGACCTTCACCATAAGTAGAGCGAAGCTTTTCCACTTCTCTATACCGAAGCAACGGATCGATAAATTCAGGCCATTGATCTCGAATCTTTTCCAAAGTGGCCGCGTCGGTACTAAAACCTGTCTTAGTTTTCTTTCCAGGTGACACGCCATGTTCTGTATACAAAATTTCACGCAATTGTGTTGGTGAATTCAGATTGAATGTCCGACCTGCGACGCCGTGAAGCGAACTCGTCAAATCAACTGTCTCAGCGGTGAGGCGATCACGAATACTTTCTAAGGCTTTCCGATCGACTGCAATTCCGGCATGTTCCATTTTGGCAAGAACTCGCACCAGTGGATTCTCAATATCGGCGTACAAAGATTCGTTCTTGATTGATCGCAGTTGTTCAGAAATTACAGGCTCAATCAGAGCGGTGAAAAAAGCGGCTTCTGCGCATGCACGAACACTGTCGTCTGAGCCGCCGAAGTCAAATTGACCATCTGACTCTGAGGAACTGGTGGGTTCCCTGCCGAGGAGATCTACGCATACTGCGGCTAACGAATAGCTTGAGCGCGACGGATTAACAAGATAGGACGCAATTGCAGTATCGAGAGTCAAATAAAGAAGATCAACTGAATCACTGAGCAAGGCCCGCATGAGAGGTTTTGCATCGTGACACACAATCGGCATACCAGCGTTCAGCACACTTACAACATTGATATCAAGCAATAGTTCCCGTGGCAGGTACAACACTGAGCCCTGTGCCTTATCCGTTACTACAGCTAGCCCAACAACCGCTGAGCGGCCAGGTTCACCATCAAAATGCGCTGCGACAACAAATGAATTCAACTTGCTCAGAATCATCACTATGTGATTGACCGAATCTGCAATCGAAACTTTCCCGAGGACTTCATTTGACTCAATGACAGCTACACCTGGCGCAACCGGTGCAACATCACCTCGCGTCTCCCAATTCAATGATTTAGCAATGTCTCCCAGACGTTTTGTCATCGTCTTGAACTCCAAGAACTCAAACATTCGGGCTGCACCAGCCATATCCGGATGGGGAGCAAGTTTCATCAGATCAATTTCCAGCGGAACATCTCTGCGTAACACCATCATCTCTGCATTTCGCTTCACTCGTTCGCCGTGTTCAATGAGACCCGCTTTGAGTTTCGGTGTCTGATCATTGGCGGCCGCCAAAACCGTGTCAATATCACCGTACTGATTCATCAACTTCGCTGCTGTCTTCTCGCCAACTCCGGGAATCCCTGCCAAGTTGTCGCTTGGGTCACCACGCAAGGCTGCGTAGTCCGCATACTGGGCTGGCGTTACACCTGTTCGTTCAAGGATTCCTGCTTCGTTGTACAACGCATAGTCGCTGACACCACGCTTGTTGTATAGCACTCGAATATGTGGGTCTCGGACCAATTGATAACTATCACGATCACCAGTAACGACGATGAGATCATGACCACCCTTTTCAGCATGTTCGGCAACGGTTGCTATGAGATCGTCACCTTCGAAGCCTGCTTTTTCCCACCACGTGACGCCAAGTACTTCCAGCAGTTCACGAATCATTCCTAATTGTTGGAATAAAATATCAGGGGCTTTTTCACGCTGCGCTTTGTATTCAGGAATCGCTTCGTGTCGAAATGTTGGTTCAGGACGGTCAAACACCACAACGACACCATCGGGTTTATGGTCACGCATCAGGGTTAACAACATTGTTGTAAAGCCGTACACAGCATTCGTGACTTGGCCACTTGCGTTTGCCATATCTTCCGGCAGTGCATAGAAAGCTCGATACGCGAGCGAATTGCCATCTAGCGCCATGATCAACATGGAGACGTTCCCATCGCTATTCGGGGCGCAGTTCGCCTGCGATGACCATGTCTGCAACTGCCTTCATGGTCGAACGATGATTCATGGCACCGCGCTGGATGAATCCATACGCGTCAGATTCAGAGAGTGCACACTGATCAATCAAGATTCCCTTTGCGCGGTCTATAGCTTTGCGTGCCTCTAACTGTTCTTCGAGCGCATCGACTTCACCATTCAGAGCCTGCATCTCTTTGAAACGAGCGATGGCAACTTCAATGGCTGGGACGAGGTCTGTCTTTTGAAAGGGCTTGACGAGATATGCAAGCGCTCCGGCATCGCGGGCTTGTTCAATAACTTCACGTTGACTGAATGCCGTCAACACAAGGACCCCGCAGACGCGATCTTTTGTAATTAAACGTGCAGCTTCAATTCCATCCATGCCGGGCATCTTGATATCCAAGATTGCAAGGTCAGGACGAAGTTCGCGCACCAATTCGACGGCCTTGTCTCCCCTGCCGGTTTCACCAACAACCTCATAGCCTTCTTCTTCCAAAGTCTCTTTCAGGTCAAGACGGATGATTGCCTCATCTTCGGCAATGACTACTCGAATGTTCATGCGCTTGGTTCCTTCATACGGTCTAAGAGACTATTCATTCGCCGTTCGAGGTCAGCCAATTCGGTCATAATCTCACGGTGGTGGCGCTGAATAACATCAGCATGCTTCTTTGCCTCGCGATACTCGAATGCAGCAGACGGAGTTTCAGAGACCAAAGCACGTAACGACTTTTCGTCGGCATCATCGACGATGTGGCTCATCTGATCTTGGACTACACGCAGTTCCTCTGTGAGTTCACGCATGCGAGCAGAGACTTGCGACAATCGTCGTTGCATTAGTCGATGTCCCATACACCTTCAGTGTATGGATTGCCTGGGTGCCCGAGGTGGGACTCGAACCCACACGCCCTTTCGAGCAACGGATTTTGAGTCCGTCGCGTCTGCCATTCCGCCACTCGGGCCAGGGTCAACCATGGTATCGGCAGTTGGTTCAACCCCCTTACTAGTGAGTAGTACGCATCGAAGCCGACATGCCGTCTAAGGTTTTCATAGTGCTTGCCTTTACATTCCCCGGACAAGGGTCACAAAGACCCGGCATGGGTCGTCCGTGGTTAGACAGCGAAAGCTGGGAGCTTGTTGATGAAGCATCCGACGTTTCTGGTCGCGATGTCGCCTCATTGCTTCTCGACGCTGACGCCGAGACGTTGCGCGACACCCGCAATGCCCAATTAACAACATTCGTATCAAGCTTGATGGTTCTTGATGCGGTCGAACGCCTCGGCATTGAGCCGAGTTTCTGCGCCGGACACAGCCTTGGTGAATACACCGCATTGACAGCAACAGGAGCTCTGTCATTTGAAGATGGCGTCCGTCTAGTTGTGGAACGGGCCGACGCTATGCATGAAGCTGGTCTTGCGTCTCCAGGAACGATGGCCGCAATCCTCGGCCTTGACGACGATCTTGTTGAAGTTGCATGTCGTCGCGCTGATAGCGATGTGTGGGTTGCCAACTTCAATGCTCCTGGACAAGTTGTCATTGCCGGTTCACCAGCAGGCGTTGCTGCAGCTGGATTGGTCGCTAAAGAACTTGGTGCGAAAAAGGTGATGCCTCTGCAAGTGTCTGGTGCGTTTCATACTCCGTTCATGACAGCAGCACGCGACCGTTTGCGGCTCGCCATTGCTGAAGCAAGCCCTCGCGACACAGAAGTCCCTGTGGTGTCAAATGTTGATGCCTTGTTGCATCACGCCGGAGACGAATGGTCGTCGCTGTTGTCTGCGCAATTGTCCAATCCGGTGCGCTGGAAACACTGCCTTCTCACTCTGTCTGAATCGGGAGTTTCTGGATTCGTCGAGCTAGGACCTGGTGGTGTTTTAACCGGTATGGCAAAGCGCACCGTGCAAACAGCGCGCACTATCAGCGTTGCGACCCCGGACGAACTAGACAAACTCATTGAATGGGTTGACGCGTCTGCTCCGTTGGCAGCTGGACAATATGAAGGAGAACATCTCTTCGCGGTTGAACGTCTCGTGGTTAGCCCATCAGCCGGTGTCTTTACTCCGATAGGTGACATCGTTCACGGAATGTCCATTGAAGTCGGTCGCCTCATTGGGCACGTGGGAGATAGCGAAGTGCGTTCGCCATTTGCAGGAATTGTTCAGAGCTACATTGCCGTCGAAGGCGAACGAGTGACATCGCGCCAACCCATTGCCTGGTTGCGCACCAAATAACAACGAAAAGATCGCAAGGAAGCCATGCCTCACATTCCAGATAATGCTCGCGGAGCACGCTTCATCGGTTGGGGCACATCACTTGGTCACACCACAGTCACTAATGATGATTTATCAAAGACGATGGACACCAACGACGAATGGATTCGTGAACGCACAGGCATCCATCGTCGCCACATAGGCGGATCGACAGCAGAACTTAGTATTGCCAGCGGACGAGCCGCAATTGAAATGGCAGGCATTGACCCTTTAAGCATTGATGCACTTGTTCTTGCAACCACTACGCCCGACAGAACTGTGCCAGCAACATCAGCAACGGTTCAAAATGCACTCGGACTTCGCTGTGGCGCCTTTGACGTCAATGCTGCATGTTCTGGTTTTGTTTATGCAATGATCGCGGCGCATGGTCTCATAGCCGTTGGCTCTGAACGAATCCTTGTTATCGGCACTGACAGTCTCTCGCGAATTGTCGATTGGACTGACAGAAACACCGCCATTCTGTTTGCTGATGGTTCAGGAGCCGCAATTTTGGAACGCACCACCGGCAATGGACAGTTATTGGGTTGGGACCTCGACGCCGACGGAAGCGCCGAAGACATCCTGTACAGCGAGGTTGGCGGCTTTGTTCACATGGATGGAAAAGAAGTATTTCGTCGTGCTGTTCGCATCATGGTCGACAGTGCAAAAAAATCAATGGCTGCAGCAGGCGTCACTGCAGAACAACTGTCTGTCGTAGTTCCACACCAAGCCAACATCCGTATCATTACGTCTGCATGTGACAAATTAGGCGTACCAATGGAAAAAGTCGCCGTCGTTGTCCACGAAACCGGAAATACATCGTCAGCCTCTATTCCACTCGCTCTCTTTGGCGAGTTCGGACAAGTGAAAGCAAAAGACGGCGACCTAGTTCTCATGGTCGGGTTTGGTGCCGGAATGACAGCTGCTAGCGCAGTAGTGAGATGGGGCGCACAGTGAGCAGAGTTGTTCTCATTACCGGCGGATCGCGTGGTATTGGTCTTGCATGTGCGCAGCGCTTCGCCGCCCTTGGCGACAAAGTAGCAATCACTTACAACACCTCCCCTCCTCCATCTCAATTTTTCGGAGTGAAGTGCGACATCACAGATACTGCGCAAGTAGACGCAGCCTTTTCCGCCGTGGAAGAACATTTCGGACCAGTTGAGATTTTGGTCTCTAACGCAGGGGTTACAAAAGACACGTTGCTTTTACGAATGAGCGAAACTGATTTTTCGAGCGTTGTAGACGCTAATCTCACTGGCACTTTTCGTGTCGTCAAACGAGCTACGCAAGGAATGCTTCGAGCGAGAAAAGGTCGCATCATTCTGATGTCGTCAGTTGTCGGCCTCCTTGGTTCAGCAGGTCAGGCCAACTACGCCGCATCAAAGGCGGGACTTGTCGGATTCGCGCGCTCTCTCGCACGCGAACTGGGCTCACGCAGCATCACTGTCAACGTTGTTGCACCAGGTCCTGTAGAAACTGACATGACAGCTGGACTGGGGCAGGAACGTCTCGATCAACTCACTGCGGCAGTTCCTCTCGCTCGCATGGCTTCACCCGACGAAATCGCGGGAGCCGTCGTGTTTCTCGCAGGGCCCGACGCGGCCTACATCACCGGGGCAGTTCTTCCCGTCGATGGTGGACTTGGTATGGGCCATTAAAACCCTATTGGTTCGCCCAAAATTCGAAAAGGCTGGATAGTGATGTCCGCTGTGCGAAACTAGAACACCTAACAAGGAGAAACACCCCATGGATCAAGAATTGTTCAGCCGCTTTGTCAAGTGTGCAGTAGAGACACTTTCAGTTGACGCTTCCCAAGTCACCCCCACCGCTAACTTCGCAGAAGACCTCGACGCTGACTCGCTCGATGTAGTCGAACTGGTGATGGCGCTTGAAGAAGAGTTCGGTATCGAAGTGCCAGAAGAAGATCTCGCAGACGTGAAGACCGTTGGTCAAGCGTTCGACGTTGTCGTCGGCAAGCTGTAACAATATCTTTCCAGCCATGAAGGGTGTCGGACATCGCGTAGCAATTACCGGCTTAGGAGTTGTAGCTCCCTGCGGTATTGGTAAAGAGGCGTACTGGAATGGACTCATGGGTCCTGGAATCACCAATACCCGCTCGTTAGAAATTACAGATTGGGATCCCCAACCGTATTTTGATTCACCAAAAGATGCGCGTCGTGCAGACCGTGTCGAACAACTTGCGATCGGCGCGGCTGCTGAAGCATTTGCCCAGGCAGGGGAAATGAATATTGATCCTTCTCGTTTCGGAACAATATTTGCAACAGGTATCGGCGGGCTTCATACGCTTGAAGAACAAGTCACCGTTCGACTAGAAAAGGGAGAGCGTCGCGTGTCGCCCTTTCTTGTGCCCATGATGATGGCCAACGCCTCAGGTGCTGCCATTTCCATGAAGTACGGGTTGCAAGGCCCCAATGAGACCATCTGTACGGCGTGTGCAGCAGGTACTCACGCAATTGGGTATGCAGCGCGATTGATTGCATGGGGTCGATGTGATGCTGTAGCTACGGGTGGGTCTGAATGTGCTGCGACCCTGACATCTCTCGCCGGGTTCAGCAATATGACGGCCCTGTCCTCGACGGGGTCCTCGAAACCCTTTGACACAACTCGTGATGGGTTTGTGATGGGAGAAGGCGCCGCCGTGTTTATTCTGGAACGCTACGACCTAGCCGTCGCCCGTGGCGCCACAATTCTTGGTGAAATTCTGGGCTCTGCAAGTAACGCCGATGCTCATCACATCACGGCTCCTGCACCAGGCGGAACTGGTGCAATTGCTTGTATGAATCTTGCTCTTGACGATGCAGGAATCTCAGCGAGTGACGTAAAACTGGTTAACGCGCACGGAACATCGACTCCGCTAAACGATGCAGCAGAAGCTGCTGCAATGACTCATGTCTTTGGTGCTCGTGGAGTCGCAGTAACGAGCGGAAAAGGTGTGACCGGCCATGCACTTGGTGCAGCTGGCGCACTTGAGGCAGCTCAAGTAGTTCTCTCCATGCAGCACAAGCTGATTCCACCGACTGCTGGCACTACAGAACTTGATCCGACAATGGAGATTGACCTTGTTATGGGAGCGGCTCGTGCTTGGACTCCTGGCCCAGCCATTTCAAACAACTTCGGTTTCGGTGGACACAACGGCTCCGTCATTATCGGCCCGCCCGAATAGTTACTTTTCTCGATTAATGGCCCAGTGGTAGCCGACACCACTCTCACCTGGGGCTTCAGGAGTTTGGTTTCGAATAGTTCTCACATGTTTGAATCCGAGGCGTAGCGGAACTTTTCCTGATGCAATATTTGATTCTGAATGATGTATTTCTACGATGTCGATTTCTGGCCATATTGCAAATGCAGTCTCAGTTAGTGCTCGCGACACACGAGTAGCGATTCCCTTGCCGATGTAATCAACATGTATCCAATAACCGATTTCTACAGTGTTGACATCTCCACGAAGATGAAGACCCGTTCCACCAACAACTTGATCACCAAGAAAAATCCCCATCACGAATTCTGTGCGATCTTCCCAGGCTTCATTCCATGTTTTTATTAGCGCCTCACGTTGAGATTGTGGTTCAAACTTGATCCACGGCATCCATGGTCGCAAATGCTCACAACTTTCGGTAACAGCAGTTACTAAAGCCACTGCATCAGACTGCTCGTACTTACGAACGATGTATTCCCCCACCTGCAGAGGAACCGGTGCGACAGGCATCTGTCTCATGGACTTACCGATCGACGAGCACGAACATCAAGTCGCATTCGCACGCGACCTTGCCATTCAGTAGAGCCCGACCTGAACCTTTGCCGCCACGAGCGCTGATATGGCCAAGGGTTGCTTGCAATTCCAATTCATCACCTGGGCCAACCTGACGACGAAAACGCGCTCCGTCTAGCCCACCGAATAACGGAAGCTTTGATTGATGCAATGGGTCGGTCAACAGTGCGTATGCACCAAGCTGAGCTATCGCTTCACACATCAGCACACCTGGCAACGTAGGACGACCCGGAAAATGACCAGGGAAGAACCATTCGTCACCCGTGAGTTTCCAATGCCCTACTGCTGTCACGCCCACTTCAAGAGACGTCACACGATCGATAAAGAGAAAAGGAGGGCGATGTGGCAGAACATCAATGGGTGCGGGAAAGGCACTCACTTCTTTAACGCCTTCATCAAATTACTTGGTGTATCTGCAGGTGAAATCTTGTACCAAGCATTCAGAATTATTCCGTCCTGAATAAGAAATGCGGAGCGAACAATACCCATGTATTTCTTTCCGTACATTGACTTTTCTTTCCATACATCGAATGCTTCGGCTACTACATGTTCGGTATCTGCAAGCAACGTAAAGCCCAATTCGTATTTGTCATCAAATTTCTTTTGTTTCTCGTGCTTATCGGGACTAATTCCGACAATTACTGTTCGACCAATGTCATCTTTAATGTCTCGAAGTCCACAGGATTGTGCCGTGCAACCAGGCGTGTCAGCTTTTGGATAGAAATAGACAAGAACTTTCTTCTTCCCTAATGAAGTCAAAGAAAACTTCTTCCCATTTTGATCAAGCAACTCGATCTTTGGCGCTTTGGAGCCGTCAGTCAACATGCTGTAACGGTAGTTGGTCTCTTAGACAGGTTTGCGCATTCCGTGACCAAAGAAACCCTTTTTAGGCCTCGCATGGGCATGGTAATGATCAGGAATCGTGCGCATGTCATCATCGATGCGCATTTCAAATGTAAAAAACTCAGTAACTATCTCAGAGAGCCGCTCATGAAGCCGTGCTTTTACTTCTTCACTGGGAAAAGCATTGTGTTCACGCCATACGACCATTGGTACGGAACAACTCTCACATTCTGCAATCCAGCATTCATCATCTTCGTAGAACCACTCAGACATTTTTGCTGCCTGACACAGCTCGCACACGCCCTCGCCGAAGATGTTCACCATGTAGCACCGTCGAGGGCAGCACGAACTTCTGCGACGAATAGCCCAACAGCTTCAGAACCACCGTCAATCATGCGGTGCACAACTGATGCACCCATAATCACTCCATCAGCAACACGACTAGCTTCAACAGCTTGGGCCGCATTAGATACACCCACTCCGATGAGAACTGGTTTCTGTGTGATCTTCTTTACGCGAGCAGCAAGAGTCGTTGCAGTCAACGCCAACTCAGCACGTTCCCCTGTGACACCAAGCAGACCGACGGAATACACAAACCCGCGAGCACGATCAGCCACCCGCGGAAGCCGATCATCAGGCGCAGTAGGAGCCGCAAGCATGACGGTCTCAATACCTGCAGCGTCAGCAGCAGCACACCATTCCCCCGCTTCTTCAAGTGGAAGATCCGGAACAATTGCTGCAGACACACCGGCTGAAATCAGGTCATTGGCAAAGCGTTCATGGCCCGCGTGAAATACCGTGTTGTAATAACACATCACAGCGAGCGGAATACCCACGTCCAAAGTTCGAATCTCTTGAAGTATCGATACTGGTGTTGCGCCTGCCTCAAGTGCAGCTTGTGACGCTTGCTGAATAACTGGCCCGTCCATCACAGGATCAGAGAAAGGAATACCAATTTCTATTGCATCAGCGCCGTTGGCTGCGCAGGCGCGGACTGCATCAGCCCAGCCTCGATAACCACCAGTGATGTATGGAACAAGGCATTTCCCACCACCATCAATTCGTGCCCGCAATGCAGACTCGAGCCGTCCGATCACATCAAATC
>Ga0194059_1001314_pt1 | contig 10773 bp, 13 predicted proteins | sample SepL6211m_MetaG_FD_163426 | JGI IMG/M metagenome (GOLD analysis project Ga0194059, IMG submission 163426) | Anoxic zone freshwater microbial communities from boreal shield lake in IISD Experimental Lakes Area, Ontario, Canada - Sep2016-L626-11m | ecosystem: Environmental > Aquatic > Freshwater >... | reverse complement strand
CCTTTACAATAACATCGGAGGTTCCTCTTCCTAATAAAGAATTATCACCAGGTTCAGGGAAAACACCATAACTATTCTTATCTCGATATGTACCATCAAGATTCCTAATACTTCTACCTTCTTTAATTCTATCTCCAGAAGCAAGAAATTTCTTGGCTCCTTGATAATTTTCAAAAGGGGTTGTCATAGGAGATGAGAATGGACCTTGAATATAAAATTGATTCTGAAAAGGGAAATTTTTATCTTGATAAATTATATGAACATATTCACCTTTTTTTGGTACTTGGCTGACGTAGAACGGTAATAATGGTAATAATATAATAGGGTCTTTACTAGACCATATATCGACTTCCTCATTCCAATTGGGAACCGCTTTAATAATTGAATCGTAATCTTTTGTCTCAGGTATAACACGAAGTCTACCCAACATCATTGGGTCTTGGTCGTCATAAACGATACCAGGAAATATTATTTGGTCTCTATTTATTTGTTTGTCCATTCTTAGTTCTTGATTCGAATTCTTTTAATATTAGGTCGTAAGTTGATTCTAACTTATCTATATGATGAGTTAACTTAAGTAATGTTTCTTTAGTTACATTAAAGTCTTTTTGAATAATATCCATAGCAAAGATTAAATCTTTATTTGATTTTGACTTATAGTCTTTAATAATATCTAAAGCTTTTTCTGCGGTTTCTTTTTTTGACATAATTATGATTTTTTACCATAAGCACTTGCGGGTACTGTTAAACCTGCCGGTGTTATACTTAATGGACCAACGGCAACTTGAACCTTACCGTTTTCCGCGTCCTCTTTTGCCATCGCCTTCATTTGTGCGAATTTACTTAAAACTTCTAAATTAGGGCTACCATCAGGCATAGGTCCCGTTGGAATACCTAACTTCTGCATTTCTTCGATGGTCCCAAGAAAAGCCCTTGATTCTGAGTATCCTCCAAGTAATTGTGATGCGAATAATAGTGGTAAAGGAATTCCTCCACCACCTAATCCTGAGGTGGCAATTTTTAACAACCATAGTAATTCATCAACAACACTTTTACATCTTCTCCAATCATTAATAAATTGAGCGATTAGTAATAATAATTGGATTAATTTTAAAATCATTACAATTCTTTTATCACTCGTTTCTTTTGCAACATCCATAATAACTTGTTGAATTAAGTTTTTAATGTCTTTCTTAATTAATTGAAATAACTCCTTAACAAATAATGCTCCTACTTTTGATACTAAATTAATTATAAAACTTTTAAACTTCTTAGCAAAATCCATAAATGAATTTATTTGGTCAACAACTGTTTGACCTAAGGCCTTTAACATGGTAAAGATTGGAAGAAGAATTTTTGGTGATAAAATTGAAGTTACAAACCCTTGAATAAGTTTTTTAACAAAATTTAAATCGACTGCAGCATTTATATTACCTGTGATTGCAAGTCCCGCCCATTCAGGATTATCGGTTAAAGCTTTTGTTAAATCATCTGCGGCGTTTACTAAATCATTATCAGGAATATATAATAAATTATTTAAGGAATCCAGCACCGATGCTGAGTCAACAGGAAGTTTAATATTATCACAATTTTCATATTCAACAACACCATTTTTAATATTATTAACAGTTAAATCAATATTTCTTAAATCTATTTCAGTAAATTCGAAAAATGAATCATCAACACCATCCAATTCAGCAACTTTGGCAACACCACTAACATCAATTTCTGTTTTATTATCAAAACAAAGACCTAATATTCTTTGTAGTATTAATTCAAATTTTGTCGCATCCTCGGTTTGGACTACTCCGATATTTGCTTGAATAGAAATGGCCCCCGATAAAGAATTCATTATTGATGATACTATTGTATGATAATCAACAATTTTAATTGTTTTATAATAATCAACCATAAATTCTCCAACCTTGTTAATATTATTAACTCTATCCACTAATGTGATTTTATACCAAGGTCCTGTTTGACCTAAATTATCGGTTTCAACATATTGAATATCAAAAAGGTCTTGACCTGATTGTCCAATATATAATTGACCGTTATCAATTGAATATGGTTGTCCACTTTCAATTCGTTGATATAGTTCTTTATTTAAAGAAAAGGGATATATTTGAACTTGTATTGGGTCTTTTTCATATAAAACTTTACCAACAGTTTCATTCGGGTCTTTTTTTAATAGACTTGAAAGGTCAATTGACGAAACTTTAATGTATAAACTTTGTGCGTTAAACATTTGTTGTTGGTCACAACCAACGGCGTTTAATGATTCATCATTTAAAATCTCTTGAATTTTTGGTTCAATATTTTTTAAAGTTTGTAGTAATAATTTTTTAACATATTTGATTGAATTACTTCCTTTACCTCCGGTAATATTGTTAAGGTCTAATAATTGTTCAAATTGACTTTTAATTTGTTTTTCAAAACGTTTTGTCTGTTCTTTAAGTTTGTCAATACTTTGAGAGACATCCTCATTTTTACTATCAAAACTTTCTCCAGCTTTTTTTTGTGATGCACTATATTGACTTTTTAAATTGGTATAAGCTTTAGTTGCGGAAACTTTATCTTGTACTTGTTTATAATCGTAATTAAGGTCTAAACTCATGGTTATTTTTTCATTTTATATGAATCGTCTTTAGCAATATCTTTTTCGAGTAAATTTTGAATAATATCACCATCCATATCTAAATCGGAGATTGAGAAAGATTCTACAGATGAATTTGATTTTTCCCAAATTGATGATTGTAATTTGGATAAAGACAATTTTTTCTCAACACAATCGTTGATTATCTTTTGTTGTTTTTCAATAACAGGACCAATAAGTGTCATATCTTCAGGTTCCTTCATCATCGCTAACATTTTGTTTTGAATTCTTATTGCAGTGTTACGTTGTTCCACAAGTTCATTGTAGATTTCTTGTAATAACGAAAGAATTGATTCTTTTGTTAAATTAATTTCTTTTTTTTGTGGTCTTCCCATTACAATAAATATTTGACCCTTGTTTTTTTATAAAGACATTTTTTCAACTAAATTGAGATAGATAATTCTATATTTTTTCATAGAACTACGTATCTCTTTTGTCGATAAATTCGTCATTTCTCTCAAGGATAAGAGGATTATGTTTTTGTTGAATTTATTATTTGATGTCCCAACAAAAATGTTTTCATAGTCACTGAATATGTCGTATAAGGCATGACCTAACTTAATTTCATTTTCATTTAAATTTTCTTCATTTAAGAATTTATCCAATTCTTTTAAAAAGTTTTTAATAATACTTTCAGAATCAACTAAATCTTCATCAATTAAGTATGAGAAATTGGGATTATTTTCAAGACTTGAAGAAATATCTTCATATGAAATTTTTCTATTGGTCTCTTTTTGGTCTTTAATTATTTGACCCATTAAGTAGTTCTTACAAATGGTTCCAAAATATGAATAAGCTTTTTTTTCCTTTGCAGGTTTAAACTTATCTATTTTGGTCATTAAAAACGAATGTGTGTCAGTATGAATTTCTATGAAGTCCATATCTTTACGATACAATTTATATCTCCTAATAATTGAGGAAATCATTTTATCTAAAGGTTTTCTTAAAAACTCATTGTAGATTTTATTTTTTTCTTCTGAAGACTCCGTTGATAAAAATCTTACCACCGCTAATTCTTCTCGAACATCAAAATAATTTGCTTGTTTTGGTTTTCGTCCCTTCTTTTTTAAATCAGTATCAGTTGTCCCTGTTAAAATTATAGTTTCGTCCATTAAACAGTTTGAGGTTCATACTTTATGGCTCTATCGTTGATAAAGAAATATTCTTTTTTCGCCGATTCCACCCAAAATCTAACCTCTTCATCAGTTAACATATCTTCACCATTTTTGTAATTCCAAAATATAGAACCTTCACGTAGATTAATATGTTTATAACCAATTTTAGGTATTGTCATAATTTTAACCGAATTATTAGTCATTCTTAAAAAGAATTCATAACCAAATGTTAATCTAAAAGATGGTTTTAATAATCCAAAATCAATGAATGATGTTTTTTTAATGACCATACCTGAAATTTGGAAATTTTGATACGTTTGAAGAGTTTCATTACTTAAAACACCCATTTCTTCAGCAATGTTTAATGCGAAAGTTGCCTCGTTTGTAAATCCTGCGAATTGTCCTTTTTCATCAGTATCAATTACGATGGGTAAAAACGCATCAACTTCAGGATGAGCGATTGTAAATTTATTTACATTTTTAAACCATATGTTTGAATATTCATCGTCAAATTCGAGTAATGATACCCATTTAGATTCTGATGACCTAACACCATGATTAACTTGTTCCGAAAAATTAGGGTCTTTTGTCCAAACTAATTTTTTAACTGTTAAGTCTCCAAAATCAAATTGGCCTAAAAATTCCACTAAAGAAGTTTCATCAGTATGAACAATTATTAATTCATTAATTTTAATTGTTTGATTTTTAAGAGAAGCCATCGCCTTTTCAAAGTATTCTGAAAATCCATTTGCTTTAGACGATTTAATTGGTAATATTACTGATACATCAAATTTTTCCATGTTATATATATTTTAATTTTTTTATTCTGCAGGTTCTAGTTTAGTTAATTGTTCTTCGAAAGAATTTAATCTTGTTTGAAGGAATCCGTCAAAAAGATAAGTTACCTTTTTTTCAAATTCTGTTTTAGATATGATTTCGTTTGCGGTTACTACCATCGATTCATACATTTTTTCATTAACATTATCTTCTAACCAATTTTGTAAAAAATCGGCGATAAAATCAACCATTTGAGTTTTATTGTTAATCCAAAGACCATTATCATCATTCATCCATAATGGAGCGAGATTAGGAACTAATCCTAATACTGGTACATTTGATTTCATAGATTCAAGAGGAAATGTTCCGAAAGAACTTGTTTCATCCACCCATACAGATAAAAAACAATCCTGTAATGCTTCTGCGAATTGTTTTTCAGTTATTCCTCTCATATCTCTAAATGTAACCCATCTGTATTGAGGGAATTTAATATAGAAATTTTTTATAATATTTGCAGTATCTCTTTGTTCTCTAGAATGAATAGCTATCATTGGTTTTGCCGGTAATACTTGAGGTTTAAATTCTTCTGAAATATATGGTGGTATAACATCGATAGATACACCTCTCATAATATTTGAGATATACTCTTTTTGAGTTTCTGAGGTTGTAATACATTTATGGAATCCTAATTGAGACCAAGTTTGACCTGGTTGTAATGTTTCTAACATATGGTCGTATGATTGACATAAAACAATTTTACCACAAGGTAATTTTGTTATTTGACTCATAACGAAACCATAAAGTTCAGGAACAATAATAAAATCTTCAGGAGAAACTTCTAAGTTTTGACCTTCGATTGGTTGATGAGGTAATTCCATGTATTCCGAACCTAACCATTCTGAAACACCTGTATAATCCGATTTCTCGTGTAACATAATCATGTTATACCCTTGTTTTGAAAGGGTCATTCCTAAACGGTAACTATAAGCGATAGATGCTTTAGCGTGACCTTTAGTGTCTTGAACTAAAAGATAGATTTTTGATTTCTTATCTTTTAAATTCTGAATTGATTTTTCTACTTTTTTAATTTGTTCTTGATTCATATTTTTAGTATTTGTTTAGTAATTTTTTATTTAGTAAACTGTTAAACGCTAGTTTAAATGGCATTGTCATTTCACCACTTTTCATACCTAGTGTTTCATCTATTTGACTACTTTCCGACATTAAAACCTCAATAAGGATTTTAACCATATCATACTTAACCACACTTATGTGGTTTTCCGTTATTCCTGTAAATCCTTCGGATGGTTCAACATTTGTAAATTCCTCGATTTTATCTAAATCTAAGTAATAGTGTTCTCCTAATATTTTTAACATTGTATACTCTCTTTTAATTTGTTTTCCAATTCTTTAAGTGATGTTATAGAATGGACTGTTTTTATGTTTTTATTATAATCAGTTTCATATTTAATTAATATTTTGTCTGATGGATGTTCTAATAATAATACAGGATTTGCCGTAAGTAAAACATCAATTTCATTCCACATGGAATTAATTGTATAATTACTATAAAATTTTATTTTTTCTAACTGACACCCAAATTTAGAAATAAAGAATAGGGATGCCGGTTTAGATTTCCCTATTTCATCAGAAACAATGATTAAATCGTGATTATCTCTTAAATTAAGATACACCTCATTTAAATCATTAAATGTTGAGTATTCGGATGATTGAGAGTGCCCAAAAATTTCCATAGGAAACTCTTCGTATAAAAATGAAAATAATTCTTCATCATTTCTGAAATTAAAGTGATTTTTCAAATCTAAACTATCAATAGGTAAAGTTATCCCATATTCAAACAAGTCCTCACTTTCAATACCTTCAGTTTTATCTATTAAAAATTTTTGATAAGTTTGTTCTATTTTTCCGAGAGTATTTCTTAACACTCCATTTATTTCAATTCCAATTCTCATTATTCTTCGTATTTTTCTAAAATTTTAGTTATTAACTTATTTCTAACAATGTCGTTTTTATCTTTAAATTCAAATACAGAAATATCTCCACCATCTCTAAATTTTTCAATTGCGTCCCACAAACCACTTTGAGTTTTATTTTTATATTTATCAGATTGTTCAACATCTCCGGAAATAAAAAACTTACTATTAAAACCAATTCGAGTTAATAATAATTTCATTTGACTTGGTGATGCGTTTTGTCCTTCCTCAAAAATAAGGATTGAATTATCAATATTCATTCCTCTCATATAAGCTAACGCAAAAACCTCAATAACGTCAATTTCTTTTAATTTTTCTCTTGCATCTTTACCGATTATCTTATTCATCAAATAATATGACGGAAAAATATACGGGTCTAGTTTCTCCTCAACGTTTCCTGGTAATGAACCTAATTTTTCTTCAGCTTCAACTGCCGGTCTAACAATGATAATTTTTTCGTAAGGTGTAGATGGGTCAGCAATTAAATCGACCGCAGCTTTCATAGTAATATAACTTTTACCAACACCTGCGGGACCTGAACAAACGGTGATTTCGCTTGACATTAATGTGTCGTAATATTTTTTTTGATTAAGGGTTAAAAATTTTTCTTTAGTCTTTTTCTTAACAATTTCAGAAATCAATTCCTTTTTAGTTAAGTTCTTAATTGAGTCGACAGGAGTTTGATTTTTACTTGATTTGCTTTTTTGTACCATAGATATTTTTAATTTAAAGTTATACTAAATTACCTCAATGTAAACCAATTTAGTTTTTTTAGGTGATTTGTATATATCCCTTTAGTTTTTCTAAATTTTTAACAACAAAAGGTAATAAGTTTTTTTGATAGTCTTGAGATAATTTACTCATATTATCGGGGTCTTCATTTCTTGTTTGGCTCTCGTAATGATATGTAACTAAATTACTATCGTAATAATTATCATATCCTAATAAAATACATTTTAAATTTAACTCAACATCTTCAAAACAACTAACGTAGTTTTCATTAAAAAAGTCGCATTTTTCAAATACGGATTTTCGAATCATTAGTAATGCTCCCGTACTACCAACAATTTTTTTAACCGATAAAGAATTAGTATAATAACTCCGAAGATTAACATGTGTTACTTGGAAAGATTTGTTCTTATCAAGAAATGTCACAATTCCATCATGTTGAATGGTATTATCCTCAAAATGATGTCTACAACCAACAGTACCTGTTTTAGAGTTCTCTTTAAATATTTTTAACATTCCATAGATAACATTATTTAATAGTTTAATATCGTTATTACAAAACAATAAAAATTCATAATCTTTAGTGATGTGATTTTTTACAACATCATTATTTATCTTAGCAAAATTATAATAATTATATTCTATTAATGATATGTTATGACACAAATTTATATGGTTTTTTATCTCTTTTTTTTCTTCATCAGTTGACCCAGTGTCAGCTATAAAAATGTGAAAAAGTTCAGGATTACAATGAGTGTAAAAAGAATCTAAACAGTTTTTAAGCATTTCTACCTTACCTTTAGTTGGTATCACAATGGCAACTTTACCAACATTCTTTAACGGTTTTTCTTTAATTTCGGGGACATAAACTTTTGTTGGTTTTAAATCTAACGGTAACATATGACCCCATTTTTCTAAGAATTTATCCTTACTTTCCCAAAATTCTTGATTTGGTTGACCAACTGATTGGTGAGTTATTTCAAAAGAAGATGTTACACCAATTTTAACTCCGTCAATAAAATTAGGTAAACAAAAAGAATGGTCATAAAAGTGAAACTTACCAATTGTTTCGTCAAATCCGTGACTAATTTTAGTTTTATTAAATGAAATAAAAAGGCCGTCAATTGTCACAACAGGTATTAAATGTGGTATCTTTGCAGAATAATTGTTTACCCATTTCTTACTTCCCTCTGGATGGTGATAAACTTGACCGGCCATAGTTTGACTCATTCTTTCCCAGTAAATACCTGACTCAGGAAAGTAACATGACCCCGCCTTACCAATAATCCCGTAATCATCATTATCCTTAAAATCTTTTAAAAGTTTTTTTCCCCAATCTTTTTCTAATTTAATGTCATTGTGACAACACACAACAATATCGTAATTTGATTCAGAAATTCCTTTATTATAAATTTCAGATAATGAATATTCATTATGGTTTTCATACCCCAATATTTGAGGGTCTTTGATTCCTACTGTTTGTAACAAATGTTGTCTAAATTTGTTATTGTATTCAGTGTCTTTATGTGTTGAGTAAATTATTGTTATCATATAAAAAATTAAGTGCGGTTAAGTCTTCTAAGTCGTTAAAATTATGTCCGGTAAATTCATTCATGGTTCTTTTATTTCCTTGGTTAGGAACATCGGCTCTACCCCTATTACATTTCTCAATAAATTCTTCTTCAGTTTTACAAAAGTAATGATTTAATTGTGCAATACTATCGTCCCCAGGGTTATTAAAAGGACCTTTAAATGTTTTATGATTAGTGTTGGTAATACTAATAGATAGGGGATTATGAACATCCATAGTTAAATTATTAGATAGTTTAACGATAGATTTAATATGAGGGTTTATTGAATTTTGACGTTTTGTAAATCGTCTTAAAACACTGGTGTCATTACCTATTTTAGAAATACCGTTATTACCGAATAAAACCCAATTAACACCAATTGCCTGATGATTAGAATAATCCAAAATAAATTCTTTAATGTTTTTATGTTTTTTAAGAACCAAAAATTCGTCAACATCAAAAAACGCCGCCCAATCATAGTTATTGTAGTTATTTTTAATAAAGTGGTTATAAGCGACCCTTTGTTGATTAACTCCGTCCAATTCTATTTTGATTATATTAGGGTCTTCAAGTTGACATCTCCAATCATTTTGATAAATGAAAATATCGTCAAACCCTAATTTTTTATTATAATCGGTCCATTCTTGGATATACCTATCCTCATTTTTTGCAATACAAACTAACGCTACTTTCATATTCTTAGTAAATTATAGATTGATAATGGTTTATTAATATGTAATCTTGTAATTGATTTTTGATAACATTTTTTAGCAAAATATCCATCCGCGTCATATTTGTCTAATATAAATTTAACATCCTCAGCAATTTTATTAGAGACTATAAAATTGTGGCTATCTATGTGACCCAGTTCAATAACGTTACCAATTAATCTTATATCATTATGTTTGGTTAATTGGTTAAATGATATAAAATCAACCTCCAAATTATATATTGACTCCCATAAATTAGGGTGAATTAAAGTATCGTCATCATTAAAATAAATAAATCCATCTTTTATCAAACTTAAACCATAATTTCTTTGAGCGTTACCTGAAATACTATTTAAATCTTTATGATTGTAGGGTTCGCAATTATTGGGAATTAATTTATCGTCCGGTAATAACTCAGAATCAAATACGACTATCCATCTATAACTTTCTTTGGGTATATTAATTGACTCAGAAATCTTTATAAGATTTTCAGGTCTTGAACAAGGGGTGATGATATTTAAAAACATAACTATTTTTTTATTAAAAAAACTGAAATTCCATTCCACCAACCATCTTTATCGTGGGTAGTAACTCCATCATTGTTTAATTTAATTTCTTTACTCCATAATACTTTTAATTTTAAATTAGAAATTGAGTCCATAGTTGCTTTCTGAACATCAAACCAATTCCAATCATCAACAATTAATATAAATTCATCATCCATAGAATCAATAAAATATTTTAATGATTTGTAATGAGAATCATATGAGTGATTACCATCGTACATGTAGATATTAAATTTACCTATGTCTGAAACATCAAGTTTGAAACAATCGGATTCAATATATCTGGCGTTATTATTTCCTTTATATTTTTCAAAGTTACTTAAAAACTCATCTTTTGTCCCACCAAATTCTGACCAATTATCGACACATAAAACTGACCCAAAATTCCCACACATTGCGGAACAAACTGAACTTCCTTTCCAAGTACCAATTTCCAGATATTTAGCGTTCTCGATAGTTAATACGTTATTATAGAAATGACGGGTTTTAGTCCCCGACATACCTTCCATATTTTTAATATTTTTGTCAATTTTTGAAACACCATTTTCTGCATTTTCAAAAAAAAGTTCTAAGTTATTTATCATTTCTAAACAAAATTAATAATTTATCATTATCCCACCCTGGGGAATATTTTAATTGATGTTCTGTTATTACA
>Ga0194059_1001312_pt1 | contig 10791 bp, 11 predicted proteins | sample SepL6211m_MetaG_FD_163426 | JGI IMG/M metagenome (GOLD analysis project Ga0194059, IMG submission 163426) | Anoxic zone freshwater microbial communities from boreal shield lake in IISD Experimental Lakes Area, Ontario, Canada - Sep2016-L626-11m | ecosystem: Environmental > Aquatic > Freshwater >... | reverse complement strand
CCTGCATTATCCTTCTCAACAAATGGGATCTCGTCAGCAAGGAGGACGGAGGGCGCGCTTCCCAAGGCGAACAGTCCGACGTGATCCGGAAGAACCTCTTCTTCCTCGATTACGCGCCGGTGGTCTGCATCTCGGCAAAGACAGGCCAAGGGTTCAGCCGGATTTTCACCGCGCTCAAGAGTGTCCGCCAGGAAACTGAAACCCGGATCTCGACGGGAGAGCTGAACCGATTCTTCCGAGACACCTTCGAGCAGCACCCTCCTCCCTCCAAGTCGGGCAAGCGCTTCAAGCTCCTTTACGCCACCCAAGTGTTGCCGGCGATCGTACGGCCGTTCAGCCCGCCCGAGTTCCTGCTCTTTGTGAACGATCCCGATCTCATCACGGATGCTTACCGCGAATACCTCTTCAACCAATTCCGGGCACGCTGGCCCTTTCCCGGTGTCCCGATCCGCCTCCGCATGAAGGGACGCGATAGCCGTGAGGTTCAGGATCGCAAAAAGGAGGGACGTACGATCGTTAATGCCGCCATCGCAGCGGAGGATGCAGACTCAGTCAGGGAGAATAAAGAGCATAAGGAGAACGGGGGTGCTAAGGAGAATAAGGGAAAAAAGGAAACTCAGGAGAAAGCCCCGCGTCGCCCTCTCCTCAAGGCGGTGCCACGTCCCCGTCGCGCCCCCTCACACAAGCCACAAAAGCGCCTCGGCGGGAAAAAGACAGCAGCTCCACGCAAGGGAAGAGCCCCACGTCGGTAGATCTCTTCAATCAAATATTTTATCACGCAGAGGCGCGGAGGCGCGGAGGCGCGGAGGTCCTGAGGCGCGGAGAAAGATGAAAAGAAAAACAGGAATCCATGGGACTGCCTTTGCTGTCCGTTCCGTTATGGCTGCTTTCCCTGAAATTCTTTTCCGCTCTGCGTCTCTGCGTTTGCTAGCCCGGCCGTTGCTACGCATTTGAACTCAGGCTTTCCCAAGCCACTCGCCCCTATCGGGGCTGCTTCGCAGTTCTATCAGCTCCCGCCAGTCGCTGATTTGTTACGGCTGCGGGAGAATATTCTTTCAGCCTGTTTCTTTCGCGTGATCGTTTGAAAGTTGAGGCATTGACTCTAGGTCTGGCTCCCGATACTTCAGTTCTCCATGAACAGCTTCCCTTTTCCCGCTGAGCCTTCCGAGAAGCAAAATCTCATCGAGAGTGCTATCGGCCGCTGGCTCGTCGTAGCGCTGCCGGTCGTCCTGATAGGTCACCTTTTGGGGGCCTTTGCTATTGTTGCGGCGCTGATGTCGGCCAACTTCAATATCCTCGGCTGGCTGGAGTAGGGCAGAAAAAGCTGAAAGCTGAAACTTGAAACCTGAATGGGTTCAAGTAGGTACGGTTAAGTAGTTGCCACTCCTAAGTATTAATGGCCCCTTTAGTTGAGGTTTTGGGGCAGTATGCCCTTTTCTTGTAGAAAGGTATTTATCTGAAACCTATTCAGGTCTCAGCTTTCCAGTTTCATCCCTCTCTTCCTACGGCTCCGGATGTGCCACAGCAGATCCTCTTTCTGCAGGGTGTGAACCGATCTGACCGTGATTGACGTAGGCATGGCCATGGAGATGGGCCATCGCAACGCACAGGCAGCCCCCCCCTATAATGATCACCCCGGCGATGTAGACCCAGAGGAGTAAGAACATCATGCCCCCCATCGCCCCATAGATGGCGTTGTAGTTGATGAGTTTCGGGACAATGTTGACGAAGAAGGCCTGACCTACTTGCAGGAGAATGGCGACGAGCAGAGCCGGGATCCAGATCTGGACAAAGCGTATCTTTTGACGCGGAGCGAGCATGAAGAGCACGGTGAAACAGTAGAAGAGCACCAGAGTGCCCCCGATATAACGGCTGAAATCCACGACGGCCAGGGCATGTTCGACATTAAAAAGAGGGAAGTGTTCGTTGAGCGCGGCATCCAGCGAATGCAGCAGTCGAGCCACTCCCTGCAGCACTGCGGGAACAATTGTGCCAAGGAGGAGAGCGCCCGACATGGCCATGATCATCATGAGGTTTTTCACCGGCATCTGCCACCAGGGTAGTCGGCGTGTTCCCCAGGCGTGGTTGATAGAGAGTACGAGAGAGTGGAAAAATCGCAGGGAGGCCCAGACCAGAATCAGGATCGAGACGATGCTGACGCTCCCTCTGGCTTTTTCCAGACCGCTCACCATGCTCCATAGCAGTTCCTGTTGTTCCTCCCCGATGGGAACGAAACGGTGGATGGTGGTCAGGGCCGTGTCCCCGGGGAAGAAATAGGAACCGATGGTCAGCAGGAGTGCGACAAGGGGAACAAGTGAGAAAAGTGCGTAATAGGCGAAGGCTGCTGCGTTCTCCCCGCCGCTGATGCGCGTGTAGATTGTCGCCGTCTCACGGATAAGTCTCCAGAGATGGACTGCGGATTTGGCGACACACCTTGGAATCAACTTCTTTCGGTCACCATCGATCGTTGTCATGGAAAAGGAACTATGGACAACTAAGGGCTGCTGGGGACTAGGAGACCAAGGATTATGGACTCAGGCGTTCGATGATCCACTCGGTGCTGCTCGTTGACTCCACCTGCACAGGACGGCGGTAGCGTAGGCGGTCATGGAGTCGGTTCGGCCTGCCCTGCCAAAACTCGATTGTCCGAGGGGAGACTTGGTAGCCGCTCCAGAAATCGGGCACAGGTATCTCTTCTCCTGAGTAGCGCACTTCCAATTCTGCTGCCTGTCGATCAAGCGTCTCGCGGTCGGGGAGCACCATGCTCTGGCGGGAGGCCCATGCTCCGATGCGACTGCCCCGCGGACGACTCGCGAAGTAGGCATCCGTCTCCGAGCGGGGCAGAAGCGAGGCAACCCCATTGATGTGAATCTGACGCTCGAGGGGCTCCCAGTAGAAGAGCAGAGAGACGGAATTATTTGACGCAATCTGCAGGGCCTTGCGGCTGCCCATATTGGTGAAGAAGCGGAAACCGGTCTCATCGTATCCCTTCAGCAGTACGACACGGGAGGAGACCTCTCCTTCCGGAGAACTTGTGGAAAGAACCATGGCGGTCGATTCCAGAACTGCCGGGCAGGCCGTCGCCTCATCCAGCCACGCGTGGAACTGGACGAACGGATCGGGGGCGAGGTCAGCACTCCGGAGTTCGGCATGATGGTAGTCACGCCGGAACGAGGCCACGTCGAGAAGGTCGGGGCGAACGGATTGTTCCATTGCGTGATCATGCAACAGGCACCGCCACGGAGGCACCCCTAAAATTGAACGCAAATTGCTTTTGACAGAAGAAGGTCCGCGAATCATTCTTCTAATCCGCTTTTTCTCGAAAAGCATCGTAGCATCGTCGTCGCTATTAATTAGTAGCGACCGGTGTAACGGTCATTGCTTTTAAGGAGTTGCGGAAACGACCCTAGCATCCCGAAGGTCGCTGTTCTTTCAACAACTTGGCCGGTCTTAGGACCGGGCAGGCCCATGTAGCTCAGTTGGTAGAGCACGTCCTTGGTAAGGACGAGGTCACCGGTTCAATCCCGGTCATGGGCTCCAGAGGAACGAATCACCAAAAAACAAAAACAACCAGCACAACCCAACATTATGGCAAAAGAAGCCTTCAAACGCGAAAAAGATCACGTGAACATCGGCACGATCGGGCACGTTGATCACGGCAAGACCACCCTCACCGCCGCCATCACCACCGTGCTGGCCAAGACCGGCAAGGCCCAGGCACGCGCCTACGACCAGATCGATGCGGCTCCCGAGGAAAAGGCACGCGGTATCACGATTTCCACCGCCCACGTCGAGTACGAGAGCGACAAGCGCCACTACGCCCACGTCGATTGCCCGGGACACGCCGATTACGTCAAGAACATGATCACCGGTGCCGCCCAGATGGACGGTGGTATCCTTGTCGTCAGCGCTGCAGACGGCCCGATGCCCCAGACCCGTGAGCACATCCTGCTTGCCCGTCAGGTTGGCGTTCCTTCCCTTGTCGTCTTCATGAACAAGGTCGACCTTGTTGACGATCCAGAGCTCCTCGACCTCGTCGAGATGGAGGTCCGCGATCTCCTCACGTCCTATGACTTCCCAGGTGACGAGATTCCCATCATCAGGGGCAGCGCCAAGAAGGCACTCGAGGGAGACGCCGAGCAGGAGAAGAACATCCTCGCCCTCATCGAGGCCGTTGATACCTACATCCCGATGCCTGAGCGTCCGAAGGATCAGCCATTCCTCCTCCCTGTCGAGGACGTGTTCAACATCGAAGGTCGTGGCACCGTGGCCACCGGCCGCGTCGAGCGTGGTATCCTGAAGAAGGGTGAGGAAGTCGAGATCGTTGGTCTCAAGGACACCCAGAAGACCACCGTTACCGATATCGAAATGTTCCGTAAGCTCCTCGACACTGCAGAGGCCGGCGACAACGTCGGAATTCTGCTTCGCGGTATCAAGAAGGAAGACATCGAGCGTGGACAGGTCATCGCCAAGGTCGGCTCCATCAAGCCCCACAAGAAGTTCAAGGCCGAGATCTACGTCCTGAGCAAGGAGGAAGGTGGTCGCCACACCCCGTTCTTCACGAACTATCGTCCTCAGTTCTACTTCCGCACCACCGACGTCACCGGCTCTGTCAAGCTGCCCGAGGGTGTCGAGATGGTCATGCCTGGTGACAACGTCGCCATCGAGGTCGAACTCGGTAGCCCGATCGCCATGGAGAAGACAATCCGCTTTGCAATCCGTGAAGGCGGCCGTACCGTCGGTGCGGGTCGTGTCTCCGAGATCATCGAATAACACATCGCAAGAGCCTAGGCCAGTAGCTCAATTGGTAGAGTAGCGGTCTCCAAAACCGTTTGTTGGGGGTTCGAGTCCCTCCTGGCCTGCTCTGCATCCTTCGCTCTTTTCAATCGCCTCCGCACTTCCTGATACCCTTGTATGGCAAATAAATTATTCTCCTACTTCGGTGAAGTCCGTACGGAACTGACAAAGGTACAGTGGCCTTGGGATGACAGCGAGCGCGGATTCCGCAAGTACAAAGAGCTTTGGGATTCCACGTTGGTTGTCATTATCGCCATGCTTCTGGTCGGCGGTTACATCTCTTTCTTCGATTTCATCACCATCAATGTGGTCGGATTCCTGACCAAGCCCTAACCGGCACACCCCCGGTTTCTACCAAATTATCCGCTCATGGCATTAGCCCCGAAAGACCAGTGGTTCGTTGTTCACGTCCTCTCCGGACAGGAAAAGAAAATCCACGCCAATATCGTCAAGAGGATCGCCACCGAGGAGCTCGGCGACCATGTCTTCGAGGTGCTCATTCCCACCGAGCGGGTGCAGGAGATCAAGCGTGGTAAAAAGACTGAGACTACGCGCAAATTCTTTCCAGGTTACCTCATCGTCAACATGCATCTCCTCGATGAGAACAACGAACTCATCGACAAGGCCTGGTACTTCATCAAGGACACCACCGGAGTCATTGGATTCGCCGGCACCAAGGACAAGCCCATCCCTATGCGGCAGAAAGAGGTCGAGGCCATGCTTTCTCAGATGAAAGAGCGCGAGGACACCGTCACCGCCAAGGTCATTTATGAGGTCGGCGACAAGGTCAAGGTCTCCGACGGCCCCTTCCAGAACCAGCAGGGCATCGTTGAGGAAGTCGACCCCGAGCGCGGCAAGCTCCGCGTCAGTGTCAGCATCTTCGGCCGCGATACGCCGGTGGAGCTGGAGTACTGGCAAGTCGAGAAAGCCTAACCGTTCTGACGGCGGCTTTGGGCGGATTGCGGCTTTATTGTTCGCTTGCGGTATGAGGATATACAGCTGCGCGCGCATGCCTGGCACTCCATCCCAAATCCACTCGTCATAACCTCCCAAAGGATTAGGTTTTGGGTTAGGTTTTTATATTTATTGCATTGCCTCTGCGTTCTCTGCGCCTCTGCGCGAGAATATTTCTGATAAGGCTTCTCTACTTCGGGCTCAAGACGTGGGCCAGCATTTTTCTGGCTAGGACGAGATCACTGTAGGGGGTGCGCTTGCGCTGGTATTTCCGCTCAAGGACTTCGATCAGCGACTCGACATCAGCAGCCGGCGGCTTGGTCTTCTTGTTGTCGTAATAGGTCCAGCGCTCCTCGTCAGACCGCTTGGTCTGGAAGCGGAAGAGGCTGGCTTCTTTGATGACACGGAGTTCCCGTTTCACTCCGTCCTCATCGCGAACTTTCCATTCATGGTTTCCTCTCATGGCTTGAACTGCTAGCTTCCCCTGCGTGCGCTCCCTCGGGAAGATCTTTCTCTACCTTCTGCTCGTCCTGATCGGCGGGGCCCTGGCTGCACCCCTAGCCTGGCATCTGATCCAGATGCTCCCGCCTCATTTTCTCAGCGGTCTGATCGGACAGGTCCAGGGAATGCCCTTCCACCGCTATCTCTCACGCAGCCTGCAGGTAGCTGCCATTCTGTTGCTCTGGCCACTGCTGCGGTCACTACGGATTCGTTCGTTTGCAGAGCTCGGTCTGCATGGCAGTGGCCGTCCTCTGAAGGATCTGATGGTAGGTTTGTTTTCCGGAGCCTTCTGCATCCTGCTTCTGGAGTCAGCTGCTCTTTATTCCGGAGCCTTTGTTATCCATCCCGGCTGGAGCGCGGGATTGATGGGTACTCTTCCCCGGTTGCTATTGACCGCCGCTGTTGTCGCGACGTTGGAAGAGTTTCTTTTTCGCGGCGTGCTTTTGGGATTTTTCCGTCAGGTGATGGTTCCGTCCGCGGCCATCTTTCTCTCGTCCATTATCTTTGCCGGAGTTCATTTTTTGAATCTCCCTACGGCAGCATCGGGTGATGTTTCGCCTGCCTGGTGGTCCGGACTGTCGGTTCTCGGTTCCCTCGGGAGTTCGTTGCCACCGTTGCCTATTCTCGGATGGGCGTTTGCGACCCTCTTTGTGGCGGGGATTATTCTGGCATGGATGACGGTGCACACAGGCTCTCTCTGGGCAGCGATTGGACTTCATGGAAGCTGGATCCTAGGGCAACAGGTATTCAACTCTGTCGCCGGCTTCCGGGTGCAGCCTCCGGATGGTCTTTTGCCGCTGTTTGGTCCTTCTCAGTGCCACGGCATGGTGCCCGTAGGGCTGATCCCGCTGGGGGCATTGCTGCTCGCGGGCTTTCTGGCTGTGATCCTGCTACGTCACCGCAGGCAACCGCTACTTTATCCCCTTGGGAACCGGTGATTATACATTGCTCCGCCGAGCCGGGGCATCGTTTCTGAGTTCACTGTTGAGCCTGATTTACCCGGCTCATTGCGCATCCTGCGGGTGTAGCCTTGGGGATAGTGGGAACAAGGACGACTTTCTCTGCGTGGAATGCAGGAACGGAATTATGGCTCCCCCGGAACATCTTTGTCCGATGTGCTCCCATCCAATGCTCGGTTTGGTGACTTGTCCGAACTGCGATGATCGCAGCTGGCACCTCTCCGCTATCGTGGCCGCTTGCCGCTATGATGGAGTAGCGGGAGAGTTGGTGAAACGTTTCAAGTACGGTCGCGATCGGACACTTGCCCCTGTGCTGAGTCTTCTCTTGGTTGATGCGATGAACGATCCAAGACTGGATGGCAAGCGATTCGATGCCATCGTCCCTGTGCCTTTGCATCTCTTGCGGGAGCGCGAACGCGAGTTCAATCAGTCGTCTCTTCTGGCTGCTATGCTCGGTAAGCACCTTGGATGCCCTGTGAAAAATCTGCTGAAGCGTACCCGTGCCACGGCTCCCCAGGCTGGGCTCAGTCGTGCGGAGAGAATGCAGAATCTCGAGGGTGCCTTCGAGGTCAGGAAGATTCCACAAGAAGGGGCCTCTTTACTCCTGGTTGACGACGTTACAACGACGGGCGCTACGCTTGATGCTTGCGCCGACGTACTGATGGAAGCCGGAGCTGCAGAAGTCTGCGCGGTGGTGGTGGCGAGAGGCTGATCGGCAATGGGGAATAGGATATAGGTGATAGGGAAAAGGGGGATTCACCCGGATCTCTTCTTTTGTATTCTCTCCCTATTACCTATCCCCTAGACCCGATCCCCTATCAGGCTTCCCATTCCCCGCTGATTTGTTGCAGAATTGTTACCCATGACAATCTTCAAAAAGCCGACCCTTAAATTTTCGGGAAAAAATCGGCGAGAAATGCCTGAAGGACTTTGGACCAAGTGCCCTGGATGCTCCGAGATGGTCCATCATCTCGCGGTTGAGGAAAATCTGCGTGTCTGCCCCAAATGCGGTTATCACTTCGCCATGGGGGGTCAGGAGAGGATCTCTACACTGGTGGATGAAGGGACCTTTGAAGAGACAGATGTCACGATGTCCTCGGTGGATCCACTCGGATTCAGGGGAGTCGCCACCTACGAGGATCGTCTCAAGACCTATCGGGAGAAGACCGGACTCGTTGATGCCGTGATCAGCGGTTCAGGGCTCATGGGAGGTCATCCCGTCGGGTTGGCCGTGATGGATTTCTCCTTTCTGGCGGCCACCATGGGCTCCGTAGTCGGCGAGAAGATTACCCGCATTATCGAGGCCTCCACCAAGGCTAAGCGGCCCGTGATCATTGTCTGTGCCTCTGGCGGCGCCCGTATGTACGAGGGGATGCTCTCCCTTATGCAGATGGCCAAGACCAGCGGTGCCCTGGCCCGTCACAGCGAGGCAGGGCTACCCTATATCGCCGTCCTGACGAATCCTACAACGGCTGGAGTCATGGCCAGCTTCGCCACGCTCGGTGATATAGCTCTGGCGGAACCGAGGGCCATGATCGGCTTCGCCGGTCCGCGTGTGATCCGCGAGACTACGCATCAGGAATTGCCCGAGGGATTTCAGACCGCCGAGTTTCTGCTTGAGCACGGCCTGATCGACGAGATCGTGCCTCGTTCCCGGATGCGGGAGACGATCATCACGATCATCGGGAATCTCATGGGCAAGTAGGGGGATGCGGGGAGAGGGATGAAAGCTGAAGGCTGAGACCTGAAGATGTTGCCCCTGCGAATATGGAATCTTTACATTCCATCTCTGCGATTTCCCCTAGATAGTGTAATCACGAGACGAGATTGTGCGTGTAAGTAGTTGATGGAAGAAGCAAATGCCTATCGACGCCATGATATAACGGATCGAGTTTGGGAGCTGCTTGAGACGCGTTTACCCGGTCGGAAAGGAGCCTGGGGGGGCGGGTACATGATAATCTTAGGTTCATTAACGCGGTCTTCTGGATTATACGCACAGGAGTCCCTTGGAGGGATTTACCGCCACAGTACGGGGGATGGAGCAATACGCACCGGCGATTTATCCGATGGAGGGATAGGGTGGTCTGGGAGGAGATCCTTGAAGGACTTATTGATGTCCCTGATTACGAGTGGCTGTTAATTGATGCCAGTCACATGAAAGTGCATCCACATGCTGCAGGAGCCAGAGGAGGAAACCAGGCCATGAGCAGCACAAAAGGAGGCTCAACACCAAATTGCACCTGGCCGTGGATGTGCATGGTGTGCCGATCAGAGTTCTTATTACGGAAGGTACCGCAGCGGATTGATCTTACGCTTCAGAGTTCATCAAAGGCATAAGCGTGGAACATTCTCCTTGCAGACAAAGGATACGACACTGACGCCATCGTGGCTCAGGCCCAAGAGCAAGGCATGCAGGTTGTCATCCCCCCCCAAAAAAAGGAACAGAAGAACTCAACGACCCAATGACCCTACGACCCTACGACCCTACGACCCTACGACAAAGATCTCTACCGATTGAGACATCTCGTTGAAAATGCCTTTCTTCACCTCTAACGGTGGCGCGGTATCGCTACCCGATATGCGAAGAATGCCTCTTCTTTCCTTGCTGCCATCCACATCCGTTGCATTGCCCTCTGGGCCAATATCTCGTGACTACACTATCTAATGAGATCATTCAGAGACCCGCCCGCGTCCCTTCTTGATCTCGGAGCGGTGACGCTTTCCCTCGACCAGCTTTCTCTTCTCAGAGCGGGATCTGGGGGCAAGCCTCCGACGAGCCTTGGCTGCCGCTGCTCTGGCATTCTGTCGCCTGAGCGCCCTTTGTTCCGTGATCTTTTCCGTGAGGCGCTCTCTGGCTATCCTACGGTTCATGCTCTGGCTGCGGGAGTCGGTGACCGTCACGGAGAGACCCGTCGGGATATGAGTGAGCGTCACGGCTGTGGAGACCTTATTCACGTGCTGGCCTCCTGGCCCGGAAGAACGGGCAAAGCTTTCCGTGAGATCTTCGTCGCGGAGTTGAACGGGTTCCATGGGATTTATTCGGCGGTTCCTTAGAGTTCCTTAGAGTTCCCTAAATTTCTTTAGGGCTTCATAATTCATAATTCGTAATTCATTCTTTTCCCATGTTTACCCACCAAGTCCTGGAATCTGTTGCCGGACCTCTTGATCAGATCACTGATGAGACAACTGGGCTGCGTCTTGTCATCTGCCGGACCGGTGCGGAACCGGTGAGTCTGGCCCTCCGCAATGGCAAGGGGGAGTGGGAGGGTTTTCTCTGGCGCGACGGTCAGGTGGAGAAGCCAGCCTCGGGCTGGGGCAACCATGCCACGGTCATGGGATATTTTGTCCATCGCCTCTGGAAGCAGCAATCGATTTACGAGGGGCACCCGATCAAGGGGGGGAACCACGGTTTTGTCCGCAGTCATGCATTCCCTCAGCCCGAGGTCGATCTCGCAACTGGGATGATAACCTATCATGTCGATCCCGCAGAGATTCCAGCGGATGCCTATCCCTACAAGGTGGCGATGCGCCTGACCTACGGCGTTTCGCAGGGAAGTATGCGGATGAGGTTCGAATTTGA
>Ga0194059_1001311_pt1 | contig 10799 bp, 11 predicted proteins | sample SepL6211m_MetaG_FD_163426 | JGI IMG/M metagenome (GOLD analysis project Ga0194059, IMG submission 163426) | Anoxic zone freshwater microbial communities from boreal shield lake in IISD Experimental Lakes Area, Ontario, Canada - Sep2016-L626-11m | ecosystem: Environmental > Aquatic > Freshwater >... | reverse complement strand
GACAACAATAAAAACTTATTGGTTCACACATCACAACTAAACAAAGAGAAGTTAGCTGCAATTGCCTCCGAAATTGTTAGAATTGAAGCCTCTTTATTAGAAGCAAAAGTACTTATTTCGTCCAAAGATATTTTTAGCGGAGATCGAGATCGACTTAGAGGAAATGAAATTTTAAAATCAGCCCAAGAAAGTATACGCTTAACAAGCCTAACAGGCAGTAATGTTATTCGATGAATTTCCAGATTTATTTTGTTACGGGTTGATTTCGATTATTACTCCGTCATTAACGGCCTTATAGATTTCCTCAATTTCATCATTTGTAAGGGCGATGCATCCTTTTGTCAAATCAAGCCATCTATGGAACCTTCTGAATCGGCCAAATTTATTTCCAAGACCGTGAATAAGCACATCGAGACGCTCGATTTTGATAAGATGACCGAAGTGATCAATGGGGCCTATAACACCATCGTGCAAATGGCCTAGTCAGGGTTATGAATCCATCTACTTTTTTATTCCAGAACCTAAAACCATGGTGATAATTTACGACGAAGATGACTATCTTAGGGCATTAGCCCGCTATAGCGACCTGGATAATAAAACCTGGGTGATTCAATACTTTGAATTGTATAAAAGCACCCTAAACTGGCCTCCTGGACTTCCACCCATCAACAGGTGCAAGCTTATCAAAGGGACTCTACGAGAGAAATTTAATTCGACCTACCGCGCTACCCTGTATGAATTTAACTTTAAAATGGATAATGATAAACAAACTCTTCAACTGCACTAACTTATGTTATTAAATACTTTTAAGACCTGGGTTATTGTGTTGGGGGTTCTTCTTGCTAGTTCAGTTACTTCCACCGGTCAAACCTTTAAAGGTTGTGGGGCATTTATCAATTCGAATGGCGATATCCTCACCAGTACGCAAGTGATTGGTGAGCCGTCGGATTCTATCATTGTCCAAGACTATCGGAGCACATTCCATCATGCCACCATTAAGAAGATCGATAATGTCAATGGACTTGCGCTAATCTCTATTAAAGAAAAGATGATTGATTGTGCTTACCTACGAATGCATGATGAAGAGGTAGATGTATTTCCGCCAGTAGTCGGTGAGCTTTCAAGTGTCATCGGCTATATTAAAGGATTATTTACCCCGCGTGGGGCACTTGTTGGGGAGGTTGCTGATCCATATCTTCCGTATGGTCATTTCAGAGTCCGCATGGGATGTGCTTACAACTGTTCAGGAGCTCCAATCTTGGATGACTACGCCATGCTAATTGGGATTATCGCCAAAGGAACCACGGAGAACGATACCGTCAAACAAGATTCAACTTATGAGCCCCCAGCAATTTATGGATTAGATGCCACCTTGATCTTACCATTTCTGGATAATGCAAAGGTTGAGGTTGCCTTTTCTGACAAGTTTGATCCGTATAAACTAAAACACCTCGATCAGATGGAGCGAATTGACAAAGCTGTGATCATTGGAGGCGTATTTACAGTCTTAATATTTGATAAAAAATAAAACTAAATTTCACGATGGATTATACCCAATTTGCTGGTCAGAAGGTGCGCATTGCCTCCATTGACACTCCGCTTTACGAAGGGCGTGTCTGGGGCTTTCAATTTGAAGATGAGACCGAAGCTGTGGTCTTAGAGGTCTGGACCGAAGACTATATTTTTTCGGTCGAAGATATCTTATCGATAGAAGTGTGTCCCGAATAATTTAAAACATCAGGATCAAAGAAGATGACCGCAAAAAGTAGCTACCTCAAAACGATACTGAATAATTTTGCTTCGATGAACATCGAAAATCTAAGGTTGTTTCTGAAAGATGACCTATCGTATCAGGATACCACCAAAGCGGTTTTTCTCGATGGGGTGGAGTCGATCTTTGAGGCACATAAAAATTCGGGCGATACCCAGCTACTGATCTATAACGGTAATTGTGGGAGTAAACTGTGCGCCAACTGTGGCAAAAAGGGCTACCGCTTTATGGGAAATAAATCAAGAAATTTCCTTGACCTAATCTTTGAAACATCAGGCGATGACATAACTGACATTTATTATTGTAAGAGATTTAACACCCATGTTGAGCTTGATAAGCTAGGATTGAAAGGGGAGATAGAAGTCAACCGAGACGAAGAACTTACCTACGAGAAAACGCCAGAATATTGGTCGAAGGTTTATGCTGCCGATGAGGCCTGGGCAGCGATCATTACTACGCCACCACGAGTGGTCAGCTTTGAAGAGCTAGGCTATTGGATCGATAAAAATGCAGTAGCCGATTCAATGATTGGAAGTTACGACTTTACTGAAGAACAGATGAAATGGAGCCCCTTTTCAAGCCTGTATGCTAATTTGAAAAACATTAGGGAATATATTGATAGTTGCCTCGACGAATTTATGCAGGCGAATAAAGAAGCCCTAGAAATTGAAACGGAACAAGAGCTTGTCGATTGGATCGTAAAATATGAAGATGTTCATGCGGCAGCCTCACTAGAATTTAAATACACCTGGAATAAAGAAAATGGGAGCTATAAACTGTTTCCTATGAACCCAATTTTATTCTGTGATCCTATATTTGATGTGACTTTTAGTTTCTTCAAGTTTTTCCAAAATCATTTTGACGATATCTTTCTCAAATACTCTGCTTATATTGATGACGAAAACACCATCTTATACAACAATGGGGGAAGCAGCTCTTTCGGCGTTTCACACTTCTCATTGAAATATCATCTGGCTCATCGCAAAGCCCAGGAAGATGTCGGTACCGAGGTGCCATTTTACTTAAAAAGTCGATAGTGATTTTAGCCATATTACTTCCTAAAATGAACATTGAAAAAACTAATCCTTAAACCATGAAACCCATTTTTAAACTCCTGATTTTATCAGCCCTTTGCATGTTTATATGGCTAGGAGAGGTGCTCGTTAGGGGATGGGCGGGTCTTCAGTGGCTAAACTACTTCCATTATGAATGGTTGATAATACTGCTATTTATCTTTCTGTTAGTTATTCGTGCCGATAGAAAAATAATTGCTTGGAAGCATTTGATTGCCTACCCTATTTTGATATTAGTTTATCTGATTCCGTTGCTTATGATATGCAGCGCAATAATTCAAAGGCATCATGATAGTATAATCCCAGCAAGGCAAAATCTGCAATTCTTTATTGCCACAACAGCTTTCGGGATTTTTACATATCTTATTAATATAATTGTCGCAAGAATGGAGAAGGTCAAGCTGTCTTTAAAACACAAATTGCTTTTGTTTTTTTCGGCGTACTTCATACCCTTTATTTGTTTGCTAGTAACCGTGCTTCTCTTTTCTCAGCAATATATCTTTTCTAAATATAGCATAGAACCATTCAAACAAGGGTTTCAGCTTATCCATTGGATAAAAAGCGGGAGCTATTTATTCGCTTTTATATTGTACGAGGGTTATTATTATCTCTGGCTAAAAGGCCGATTCAATTACCCTTCTCAACCTATTTCACCAAAATAAAATTTCAACATGAACAAATTTATTAAAACACTAGCTGTGATCAATGGGTTATTATTACCTGTTGTCATCCTTTCATTTACGATCTATCTTCTTGCTGATTGGATCAAAAATTCAACTCCTCGATATGACCCGCCTCCTGGAGTGAAAACGGAAAATATAGTAGTTGTAAAAGAGGATACCCTAATGATGCAAGGTCTTGAATATTCAACTCCGGCAGCGGTCTATAATTCGACAAATTTCTTGATTAACATTAAACCAAAGACATTTGATAAACCGCAAAAGGTACAATCGAATAGAAATATGTACTTGCGAGCGCCCAATAACCAGTATGCACTAAACGATTTTAACGTCCTATTCTTGGATAAAGAGTATAATGTCATTGGGAAGTTGCTCGATAAAAAAGCGTCGATAAAAACGCTTAATATGCCCAATGGGGCCGATCCGAACAAGGTGGATACATCGATAAATAATATTGCCTATGAGATCGCTTTTAAAGATGATAACGAAGATGGAATTATTGATGATGAAGATTATCACGATTTGTATATCTCCGATCTAAGTGGAAAAGATTTGACTCAGATGACTAAAGGAATCGATGTTAAGGAGTTTGAGTTTATAAACGACCACAGTGGGCTGATGATCACCTATACCGATCGGTCAAACTTGGCTGAGGAGTATAAGATTAAGAAATTTGCTGTTTACAACATCGCAACCAAGCAGCTTCGCAAACTAACCGAGGTGGATAAGGGGAAAGAGGAGATTCAGAAGATCTTGAATCGCACAAAATAAAGCGCTTTGAATCTTATCCCTACTGATGCATTGAAATAGACGATGCGTTAGCTTGGGGGCTAAAATTAAGAGTAGGATATTATAAAACCTTGTAATTTGCAGACTTTGCAAAGTTTGCAATGTTGCAAAGTCGAGTATTAAATGATCTTGGAGAGGTAGCTTTGAAGTCGCTTGAAACAGCCTATTTTAGAAAAGTTTCAGTAATGTTTCAGTAGTGAAATAAAAAACTCCGATAAATCATTATATTTCAAATGGTTATCGAAGCTTTTTTGTACCCGGGGTGGGGCTACTTTTATTGCATTTTGCTATACTTAATTATAGTTTATTGTTATTGATAATCAAGTTATTGTAATTTTTTTTTAAGAAATCAAATGTATTTAAAAGTAACGAAATAACGAAAAAGTTTCAGTAAAAGTTTCAGTAAAATAAATAATTCTTAACTTTGTTAGACCTTAAATTAATGCCTTGATTATGGGAATTACTTTTAACCTGGAACTGAATAATAGACCTACAAAAAATAAGACTTATTCTATCCTTCTCCGCATAACTCAAGATAAGAAACATATTCGGAAAAAAACAACTGTTGAACTCAAAAGCAAGCAGGATTTTAACCCAAAAGCGAAGCAAGGAAACTGGATTCGGACATCGGAAGCAAACCATAAAAAATGGAATGAAGCTCTTGCCAATGAGATTGAAGAAGCAAAAAACACCTCTAGGGATTTAAAATCCAAAGGTCAAGCCACGAAGGAATTGATAAAGTCTACTATTAATGAGGTAGAATCCTCGTCTTCTTTTTTGGAGTTTGCCAAACAAAGGACCAAAGACATCTTTAACGAGGGAGGTTATAGGAATTTCAAGAAATACAATGGTTTCTGTAACAAGCTGGAAACGTTTTTGAAAAAAAGCAAAAGAAGAGACCTCTTATTCTCGGAGCTTTCTACTTCATTTCTATCCAAGTATGAGGCCCATCTCCATTCATTAATGAACCAGCGAATTAAACTAGCGAAATTACATCCTGGAACAATTAACTTGAATCTAATTATTTTTAAAACCCTAATAAATCGTGCTATTGTGGTTGAGAAAATCATAAAGCCTGAGATGAATCCGTTTTTAGGTTATAAGAAATTGTCTGCCATAAGTACTGTCAAAGAAAAACTTAATGAAGGCGAGATCCAAAAAATAGAAGAACTTGAACTTATACAAGACAGCTTAATTTGGCATTGTCGGAATTATTTTCTATTCTCCTTTTATCTAGCTGGAATCAGAGCAGGGGATCTGATTCAACTGCGATGGTGTAATATTACCTCTGAAGGTAGATTAGAATACCGAATGTCTAAAACTAAAAAAGATCGCAATATAAAGCTGCATTCAAAAGCACTAAATATTCTTAAATGGTATTATAAGGAAGAGAATAAGCCTAATGATTATATTTTTCCCTTGTTGGATAGTTCAGCACCATTCGCAAAAGCAGTTACCGAAGAACAAAAGGCAACAATGCCTCCAGCGTTAATTGTCAAACTTAACAACACAGTAGGAAGTAAAAATGCACTTATAAATAAGTATCTAAAAATGATAGCAGTTGAAGCAGAACTCGAAAAAAACATTTCGTTCCATGTTTCAAGGCATTCATTTGCAAAAATTGCTAAGGATAAAAACATTGATAACAATCACTTAAAGAATCTGTTAGGGCATTCTAGCCTGAGGGTCACTGAGGGCTATATGGGCAATTTTGCAACTCAAGAGACAGACGATGTTATGGACTCTATCTTTGGGGAGAAAAAAGATCCTCTTGAAGCTATGAAAAAAAACTTGAGAGAGATGAGTCCAGCTGAATTTCAAATGCTTATGCTAGAAATCGGGAATAAAAATCCAAAGGAATAATCTAGCATATATAATAATCTAAAAGATGACTAAGAAAGTAAACGCGAAAGCAAAGTTTGGTGCATGTATGACAAATTCAATTTTAAAAATACCCCCGTTTGATTTAGGTCATGAAAGAAGTATACGGAAATACGACAAAGATATATTCTTTAGAATCTTAATAAAAACTGAACTGGAAGAGTTTAGTGAACTTTTATACGATCATTTTCTTAATATTTTGGATCTTAATAATTTAAATGTTTCTACTTATTTCTCTTTTAATAGCCATTTAAAAGATACAGATGAGTTTAAATTGGAACTCTTGGAGACATTACGCTTTTTATTAATTCAGCAAAATGATACAATAAAATCAATAACTCTTCAAAAGTCAAGAGATAAACACAGGATTCAAAACGAACAACTAATATTTATAATTGAACGCTTTCTACAAGATTTATTTAACAAGCATTATAATCATAAAAGACCCGCCAGCTCTGATTATACAGAATTAAATCTAATAAATCTTGATAAATTAATTCTTGACTATAAATTAATTTTGTCGAGCAAGCAAGGAGCAAAAGTGAAAAATCAGCCTTTAGTAATACTAGCTATGGAATTAGGTGATTTATTGAGAGTAAACCGTTTTTTACAATCTAATGATATTACAGATCTTGACCAAATTAAGCTAATTGCTAAGAATTACCGTTTGATGTATCAGATTCTTGATTTTTGGGGCTTTACCCCACAGAGAGAAAAAAATGATTCAACAGAAGATAAATATTTGGCAACGACCATCAGACAATCGAGAAAATACTCCTTAGTCAACCCAATTCGAAAAGAAAAATTCGCTACGTTAAAGCAAGAATTAACCTTCTTTCTTGATAATTCAAAATGAAATAAATTTCTTCCTTCTGCGCGTAATTTTATTTCATTTTTGAAATAAATCCTGTGCCCCATTTGTTTAGTTGTATTTCTTTGTGATTGATATACAGTTAGTTATGCTTGTCTATATTTGTTTCGATTACTAAAGAAATTAATCTTAAAAAACAAATAAAGATGAGCGTAATTCAAACCAACATGAACCTGGCGGTTGTTCCCCAGGGCTTTCTCGACAAGATGGAAGCGGAAATGGATCAAATTAAGAATATTTTAAATGCCCAAAATGTTTCAGAAATCAATTCTCAGTGGATTGAATCAGTTAGAATCCCTAAACTTCTCGGGATTAGTCTAAAAACCTGGCAAACGTACAGAGATAAAAGACTTATTCCGTTCTCTCAGATTGGATCTAAAATTTATGTTCGGAGATCAGATCTAGAAGATTTTATGCAAGCTCATTATATAAGTGCAAAACGATGAGCGCTTCACAAAACCAACCAGAAACTCAGGTATCCAATTACACTAGCTTTAGTGATACCGGATCACCAAAAAGCCTTGATGAAATTTTCAAAGAAACTAAACGTGGCGATCATCAAGAAATCATCCAACGAATTCGCATTTGCGTGCAGTCAGGAGATTCTGCAACTAAAGACAAGTTAAAAAGAAGTCTTCCTGGGTTTACTCCATCAGCTCTTTTTTCTACAGGCAGACGCATGGAGTATTTTCACCAGTACAGCCGTGTGGTGCACCTAGATATTGATCATATTTCGCCAGATAATTATGATCAAGTACGTGATAAAATCATTGAGATCCCCTACACACATGCCTGTTTTCGAAGCCCTAGTGGAAATGGAATCAAAATTTTTATTCGCGTAAACTCAGGTCACGAAAAGCATGCTGAAGTATACCAGCAAGTTCAACAGATTTACGAAAAAGCGTTGGGTCTTGAAGCAGATTCTAAATGTAAAGACATTACAAGGCTGTGCTTTGTATCCTATGATCCGAGCACTTACGTTAACTATGACTCTGAAGTATATAAATTTAAAGAGCCCGAATCAACAATTAAAGGTGTCCGAAAGGAGAAGCAAACTCTAAGTACTAATTTTGATTCAGCCTTAAGGTATACCGAAGTAAAATCGACTTATTATAAAGGCAATCGTAACAACTTCATTTACCAACTTGCATGCAACTGTAATCGGTTTGGAATTAACCAAAGCGAAGCGCTAAGCCAAATCAGAGCTCGGTTTGACCTTCCATTCGAAGAGATGGAGAATTCGGTAAGAAGTGCGTATGAAATTAACACAAACGAATTTGCATCAATTGCAAACTTTGCAAAGTTGCAAAATGAGCTGTCAGAAGAGCAAAGCGAAGAGTGCCTTAATAATAGCCCGTGCGTTCCTAACGATGTTTACAATAAATTGCCAGATATACTATCAACAGGTTGCTCTGTGTTTACGGATCCACGGGAAAAAGATGTATTTCTCTTAGCAGCACTTTGTATTCTTAGTGGCTGTATTCCAAACGCAAGTGGGGTATACGCCAACCAAATCGTTTATCCACACTTTTATTGTTTTATCGTTGCACCTGCTGCCAGTGGCAAAGGGGTGGTTAAGTTCGCCAAGATCATGGGCGATAAGGTGCACGATCAAATTATAGCAGCATGTCGAGTAGCAGAGAGAGATTATCAGACAAGGCTTGAACAATATCGAACTAGAGATAGAAATAGGAGAGATGCTGGTGGCTTAGAGGGACCACCAGTCCAACCTCCAATGAAAGTGCTGTTCGTTCCTGCGAATGCAAGTTATGCAAAGTTGGTTTGGCATCTTGAGCAAAACGCAGGTATCGCAATTGTCTGTGAGACAGAAGCAGATACCCTTGGAAATGTTCTTAAGCAAGAATGGGGATCATATTCTGATATGCTGAGAAAAGGCTACCACCATGAACGTATCTCAAGTTCTAAAAAAACAAACAATGAATATATTGAGATCCATTGTCCACGACTTGCCATAGTTCTCTCTGGCACTCCATCACAGGTTCTTGGATTAATTTCATCTTCCGAAGATGGCTTATTTAGTCGATTTGCCTTCTACACCTTTCAAGTCGAACCATTATGGCGTGATGTTTCTCCAAATATCAATGGACTAAACTTAAATGAGCACTTCGAAAAGCTATCAACCCGAGTGGCAACACTCTATGAGTTTTTTACTGATTATGAAGCACTAATTAGCTTATCGGAGATGCAATGGAAACTCTTAAACCTAACTTGTGATGGATGGCTTCAAACGACAACAGCCTTTAATGGAAATGAATCAGCCAGTGTTGTTAAGAGGTTGGGGCTAATCATGTTTAGACTTGCTATGACCCTAACAGCATTAAGAAAATTTGAAAATGATATTAAATCCACTAAAGTTGAATGCTCGGATGAAGATTTTTATACCGCAATGGAGTTATCTCAGGTCTTTCTGGATCATAGTATGTTGATGTTTAATAATTTACCAAAACAGAAGTCTTCTGTTTCATTCCGAGGCAGTAATAATAAACAAATGTTCTATGAAGAGTTGCCAGATACGTTTAAGCGATCAGATGCTGTTGAGCTTGGCAAGATATATTCTCTCAGCGAAAGAACCGTGGATGCCTTTTTAAAAAGTCTGGTGGGCAATCTCTTACAGCAAGAATCATTTGGGATGTATTCAAAGACTGAAATCAATCGTAAACCGTTAATAAATTAGTATATGAACACAATTGTTAAAAATCAGGTTTTGTCATCACCGATCGAAAAAAAGATGGCAAAAGAAGTGTCTGGTACAGGAGAGTGGGCAGCACAGAATGCAAATTTTATAACTGGCTGTAGCCACGACTGCAGGTATTGTTATAGTAAATCAATGGCAATAAGATTTGGTCGAAAGACAGCTGAATCTTGGAAAGAGGAGGAGGTTCGCCAGCATAGTTTAAGGCCTAAATTAAGCCCTAAGTCTGGATATACGATGTTTCCATCCAGTCATGACATAGGTCCAGAAAACATGGCCTATTCGCTAGCTTTCCTAGGACGCTTGTTGGAAAATAAGCACAAGGTGCTGGTCGTTACAAAACCTCATTTGTCTGTGATTAAAGCGATCTGCGAAAGATTTGTTGATTTCAAAGACCACATTTTATTTAGGTTTACCATTGGATCAACCAATTCTGAGACACTTTTATTCTGGGAACCCGGAGCCCCAGTGTTTGATGAGCGCCTTATGGCTTTACAATACGCCTATTCGCAAGGTTTTAACACTAGCGTATCAGCAGAACCTGCTCTGGATATTAAGACCGAACTGCTGATAGAGACATTAATGCCTTATGTTACAGATGCCATTTGGGTGGGCTTACCTAACCGTTTAAATGTTATTCTGAAGCTTAATGGTTCAAATGATCCAGATACTCTTGAGCAAGCTAGGACCCTTCGAAATTCGCAGACGGATGCTTGGGTAAAAGATTTGTATTCGAAGTACAGCGATAATCCCAAAATTAAATGGAAGGACAGTATTAAGAAGATCATCGGGATCGAAAGACTAACTGCTAAAGGATTGGACGTATAACAGTCCAGCAAAGTCAAATCAGTTAGACTTCATGATCAGTTGTTGGGATTGAAGTTTAATTGATTTGAATTTTGAATAATGGATTAGGTGTATCCACCCCTTCTCCAATTTACCCTTCCTCCAGCCCAATCTAAACTTTATAGCCCATAGTAATAATATAGCGTTAAGTTGAAGACAGCACTCAGATTCTAAC
>Ga0194059_1001308_pt1 | contig 10811 bp, 7 predicted proteins | sample SepL6211m_MetaG_FD_163426 | JGI IMG/M metagenome (GOLD analysis project Ga0194059, IMG submission 163426) | Anoxic zone freshwater microbial communities from boreal shield lake in IISD Experimental Lakes Area, Ontario, Canada - Sep2016-L626-11m | ecosystem: Environmental > Aquatic > Freshwater >... | reverse complement strand
ATCTTGATCGGTGCGCCCTTCTTATCGGTGATCGGTGTGCCATTGGTAAATAGCGGTGTACCGGTTGTCCCGAGGATGAGTGGGCGGCCATCCGGTGTGACGACGTTGCGCGCCTTCTCATCGATGATGGTGCCACCAAAACCGTAGGAGAGGAGCGCACCTGAGGCTTTGCCGATTACTTCACCGGATGAGTTGATTGGCGAAGTACCAGCAGCGCCTACAGCAACCTGCTTACCTGCTTGCAGAATCGCGGTGCCACTTCCCGAGAGGAGGGGTTGTGAGACTTGCGGGAAACCATCGGCACCGAGCTTCACTTTGTTGCTGGCATCAACGACGGGCTTAGCAAGTACTGGGTTTCCCTTTGCATCGACGATCGGTTTGCCGTTCGGGTCATACATCGGTGGTGCGTAGAGAATAGCGCCGTTGCTTGCGGTGATTGGTTTGTCGTTGCTATTAAGAAGTGGCTTTGCAATCACACCTTTACCGTTGGCATCAAGGAGTGGTTCTTCTTCACTAGTCACCATGAGTTTGGTGTAGAGCGGGTTGCCATCGACGCCGATGATGGGTTGTCCCTTGGAGTTAAGGATGGGTGAGAGCAGGATGGCGTTGCTGTCGCGATCTACTTGCGCATAACCATCACTCGTGAGGGCAGGCTTGGTACTTAAGGGTTTTCCATCCGGACCGAGGATGAGTTTGTCATCTGCACTTAGTACGTTGAAGATAAGCACAGGAGCTGATGCTGACTTCTTCGTCGTCTTAGTGAGCAGCGTCTTGCCCGAATCATCCTTAGCAAGTTCTGAATAAATCGCATTACCGTTTGCATCAGTGACCGGAACGCCAGTACTCGTGATGATGATCGTGCGGTAAATGATTTGACCTTCCCGATTCGTCAATTCATTTCCATATGCATCTGTGACGCTCTTTGGTTCTAGCACGATGCCGTTCTTGTCGAGATATTTCTTGATGGTATCTGCGACACTCACTTTGCCTTCTGTGGGTACCTTTACAACATCGCCATCAATCTTTATAGCAGCATCTTTGCAACCATCTTGAAAAGCATTCACCGCACATGCTGCATCACCTGTGATAGCGGTAGTGCCCGAGACGTTGCAACTTGCATCAGTTGGATTCTTGTAACAAAACGATCCTGGAGAGCGATCAATAATGACCGCGCCCTTGCAGGTTTCGTTAGTGGTGGCTCCTGCTCCACTGCATGGATCAGCGACCACGACCGCGGCGGTTTTCGAAGCAGTTGCTTGAGTGCAGATATTGAGTGAGGGATCAGCCGCGCATTTCACGATCAACTCGACAAACGGCATAAAAGCTGCACATCCGATCGAGTTGGGAAAGTCGAAGCAGACATCCATCGCGTCGAAGATGTCTCCCAATTCGGGGACATCAGTGCCAGTCAGCGGAAGGGTGAGAGCAGAGGCGGGATCTGCGGCTATGGCCGGAGTGAGTGGCGTGGCCACGGCAAAAGTTCCGGCAAGCGAGATGCTCAGGAGAGCAATGAGTAAGCGGCGCATGGGGACCCCCAAAGTGATGGCGTGCGAATAAGAGCAGATTACCCCTCAATAGGCTTGTCTCGCCCTGCACTCTTTGCCACGATTGCTTAGTATTCACCCAGGCTTGGAGCAAGCCCTGCGGTGGATCACCGGATACCTACGGAGGAAACATGACTGCAATGCCCCCCACACCAAAGAAGACCAACGGCATGGCCATCACCGGCTTCGTCCTGAGTTTCTTCTGCGGCATTCTCGGAATCGTCTTCAGTGCGATCGGTATGTCACAAACGAGTAAGGATCCCAGCCAAGGTGGACGCGGCCTCGCGATTGCCGGCTTGATCATCTCTATCGTCAGCCTGGTGATCTCCTTTATGTTCTGGGGCTCATTCTCTGATGCAATGAACAACGCTTAAAGTTCACGACACAAAGTTTCAGATATGAAGACGGGGGCGAGTTCTCAAGCGAGAACTCGCCCCCTCTCCTATTGGCCGGCGCTCTTTCGCGAAATTCCGGCGGCGCGTTACGCGCTCGTACTCTTTGCCACCGCACTTACGTGGGTGGGTGCGCGTCGCACCGAGGGTTACACCACCGGTCCGATCCTCTGCCCGTTTCGTTTGATCACCGGACACCAATGTCCCTTCTGTGGAACGACGCGCTCCTTTGGTGCGCTGGTGCAGGGCGACATCTCCGGAAGCATCGCCTATAACCCGAGCGGAATTCTGCTCTCCATTGTTATTCTTTTCTGGATGATTTCTCCGGCGAAGTTACGCGCAGTGCGCGTTCGTATTGCCCAAGCATGGTGGCGTATTTCAGAACCCACTCGTTGGATGTTGTTGGCGTTGCTCATTGGCACAGTGGCGGGTTACATCCTCGCGCGTTGGTAAGAGTTACTTGATATTAAGAATTGCCATCTTGCCGCAGCGGCTATTGAGCAGCGTGATGCGGAAGCCACCCTTCTTCAAAGGTGAGAAGACTGCAGTGACATCTTTGCCGCGGTAAGTACCGTTATCGACCGCTGCCACATACTTTGCAAGGCCATTTGATCTGATGCACGAAGCGGTCTCCGGTGACAGATCGCTCAAGCCACCGACTGCTGCTTCTGGTCCGATGTAATCCACGATCTCGGAGAGTGAACCGTCGTAAGGAAGACCGGAGAAGAGTTCAACGATGGGAACTGTTTTTCCAGTTGATCCGGAACTTAAGAGAGAACCCGTATCGGTGCCGCCTTGATCAGCAAGCGACCCATCAGTTGTTGAAGCACTCGGCTTCTTCGAAGGCGCATCAGTTGCTGACGGTTCGGCTGAGGGTTCGGTAGACGGATCAACTAATGGTTCCTCAGAAGGAGTATCACTTGCGAGCGGAACCGAGCTAGAAGAATTTGAAGAGAAGAGATTGCTCTGGGTAACGCCGATTCCCACACCAGCAACGAGTACTAAGGCAGCAGCAATTGATACAGGAGCAATCCACTTAGCGCGAGGCTTGAAGGCAATGATCTCTGCGCCGGTATCTTCGCCGGTCTCAGCTGCCCTCGCAGCCGCTACTTTCTCAGCTGCGGCGTAAACCGCAGCCTCTTGTTGAGCCTTCTCTTGTTGGGCCACTTCGATCGCGAGCATCGCAGTGAAGCGATCGGCAACGGGACCGGGAGGTGGAGTAATGAATTGCGCGTTCTGCAACAAGGCATCGATAGCCGCTTCGCTGGCGGCATCTAAGGTCGGCTCATCAAAGCCATCGCCCATGTTCTCGTTCATTACTGACCTCCTTCCCTGTTCTCTACTTCGAGGTTCTCAGTACCTAAGACGATGGGGGCGGCGGTTTGGTTCCCGCCGGAACCCTTTCCCTGTGAATTACCCTGCGAACCACCCTGCGAACCACCCTGCGAACCACCCTGCGAACCACCCTGCGAACCACCCTGCGAACCACCCTGTGCGAGCCGGGGATCGAGTTCGCTCAAGATAGCGGCCAAGGCAGCTTTCCCTCGAGAGCAGCGACTCTTGATGGTGCCAGCGGGCACTCCCAAGGTAGTCGAGGCCTCCTCTACGGAGAGCCCCTCCATCACCACGAGCACGAGGGCCGCGCGTTGATCCGGGTCGATCTCCATCAGCGCTTTCATCACCGTCTGACGTGAGGTGATCTCTTCGCTCTGATCTTCTACGCTAAAAGTTTCGGTGTACTGATCTACATCGACATTGACATCGCCCTTGCGATACTTCCGTGCCACATCCATCGCGCAGTTATGCACGATCTGATACATCCACGTAGTGAACTTGGAGTCGCCCTTAAATTGATGAGCACGTTTAAAGAGGGCAATCGATGCCTCTTGCATCGCCTCTTCAGCGAGCGTGGCATTGCCAAGAAACTTAAGTGAGAGCGACCAAATGAAATCTCTGCGACGAATCAAGAGCGCCTCAAGGGCGCGTGGATGTCCACTCACATAAGCCGCGAGCAACTCTTCGTCACTCGCATGCTCAAAACTGAGCTCCAGCACACCGCCTCCAGGGTTTTATCTTCCCTAAGAGTACTTGGTGTGCTGGAGCTCAGTTTACTTCTAGGCCTAGTTAACTAGGCATTTGTGCTGGTGGAGCAGGCTTACATCATCCCGTCTTCGGTTGGTACGAAGGTGACGGTGAAGGCGTTGCTGACAACTTGACGTTGCATTCCGGACTTCAACACCTTGAGGCGGTAGGTCACATCGTGGCCACACCATTCGGTGGAGTTGCCGTAGTCGTTCTCGCAGAATGGATTGACGCGAACAAGTGCAACACCGGCAACATCAGTACGAGTCTGTACTTCAGTGCTCCAGGTGCGATCGAAGGGATCTTGTACTTCGAGGATAACGCGACGACCAGGGCCGGGAATTGAGACCGAGACTTTGAGTGCTGGGATCTGAAGCGCATCGTCGTAATCATCTTCCGAGAAATCGCGGAACTTCTTCGAGACGCCATCTTCCCAACCCCACGTAACGGTTTGTTGCTTGTTGATGGTGACGGTGGGGGTATCGAGGGCCTGGGCAGGAGCTGCGCTGAGCATTCCGACCGAGAGGACGAGAGCAGCGAGGCTACCGGTGAGGGTTTTGGTTGAGCGCTTCATGGTTTCTCCTAAGTTGTAGTGGACTTCTTTCGATACCCCTATGACTCCCGGACCCCCAAGGTCGGTTCCCGAGATCTTTGGAATATTTCTTGTGAGAATCCGGGGAACCAGATGCCTTCCCTCGACGTCTGAGTCATAGTGGTAGGGGAGATAGGGAGATATCCCGCTCGACCTACCTTGGGAATCGCAAGAAAGTGCCTTTCAGGGGCCTATGAAGGAGAATTACGCAGGTGAGCGCAGTGAAAGCAGTGAAGCGAACGGCCGGAGCGGTGGCATTTATTGCCGCGGCTGCCATCGTCGCGCTCGCTGCCTTCGCAGGTCGCTCCGATGCGGTGGTCTTTGGAACTGAAGTCGCCGATGCCGCATCGAGCGCCCCCTGGGTAGCTTCCATCTGGTACTCGGAAGATGCGCATGGAACTCCCGAGTTCATCTGCTCGGGTTCCTTGATCGCAAATGACATCGTGCTCACCGCCGCGCACTGCACCTTCGATAAAGGTTTCTACTGGGTGCGCCTTAAGTCCGACACTCTTGAATCAGATGAACCATTGCGCAAAGTCTCCGGAGTCTGGCGCCACACGCGTTACAGCACGAAGACCGGTCAGAATGATTTAGGTCTTCTTCGTTTGCGTACACCTGTAGAAGATGTACGGCCTGTGGCACTTCCTACCTCAGCGGAAATCGCGAAAGTAACTGCATCAAAAACTTTCCGCATCCTCGGTTGGGGTGAGGATCAAGATGCGAACGTCGCGAAATTCTTGCGCGCGGCCACTCTTGATAATCAAGATTTGGCAGCCTCAAAAGTTTACGGACGTCTCTTTAATAAGGCGACGATGCTGGCAAGTGGTAAGTACATCAAGTCCGAGCGTTTGTACGCCGGTGGATGTCACGGTGATTCCGGTGGACCACTCACCACGAAGATCGGCAGTAAGACAGTCCTTGCCGGTCTCACTAGCTGGGGATCTGCCTCCGGTTGCGATCGCGGCAAGCCCACCATCTTCACTCGCGTTAGTTACTACTTGGCAGATATCAAGGCCGGCACTGCACTTGTGCGCCGCAGCGTCTACGGACGATTGATTCCAGAAGCCGTGCAATCACCAGTTATTCAAGGAGATGCTCGCGTTGGCGCCACGCTCGTGTGCGATAAGGGTCAATGGTCTGAAGAGACCGACTCCACCTCTATCGAATGGGCTTCGCCTTCACGTATCGCCGGCCAGAGCACTCCCAATGTTGTCGTTACCCAAGCTGATGCAGGTCAATTCTTTGAATGCGTAGTCACTGGAGTAAATAAGAACGGTGAAGAGAAGGCACGGGCCACCAAGTTAATTCCGCGCGCGCCACTCATCGCTACCAAGCCCACCATCTCTGGCATTACTTCTGGCGATATTCCCAAGCTCGGCCAAGCGATCTCGTGTGCTGGCACCAAGTGGGCTGACGCGGTTGAGGCAGAGAAGAAGACCTGGTTTGTAGCCGACATTAACTACGACGGAACTCCGCGCAACGAAGTAGCGATCAAGGATGAAACAGGCGCGGCCGCGACGGGTACTTCGATCACCCTAGATAAAGAGACCATTCTGGCTGCGCAATCACGTGGAATCTTCTGCCGTGCGCAAGCGCTCAATGCCGGCGGCATCTCTTCGGCATGGGTGTACGTGTCGGTGCCACGGATCAGCACACCTTCTCCCTATGTAACTCTCGTGGGCTACGACGGCTCTCTAGCTCCTTCGGTGGGAACAACCGTTGAGTGCAAGCTCGATCGCCCAGATCAATACTCAAACGTGAAGTACGAGTGGAGTATTCGCCAAGATCGTTCGAATACTGCATCACAAATCTTAGGAACCTCACCTCTGGTTACCTTTACTCGCGAACTAGTACTCGCAGCGAAAGAGAAGTACCTCGCTTGCGCAGTATCGGTAGAGAACATCGTGGGCACTGGGGCTACTACCAACTTCGTCTATGTACGCGCACCCATCAAACCTGCTTCGATCTCCCCAGATATCACTGGCGTCACATCCTCTGTGACTCCAAACTCCACGAGCGCCAAGTGCACCTTCCGTGACCTCACAAAGGATGAGACAGCAGTCGTTACTTGGTATTCAGGTAAGCCATCGAATCTTTCAACAATCTCGACGATGTTGGGTATGGGCCCAATTCTGCCGATCACCACCACGGTGTACGACGAGATTGTGGGCGGCTCCATCATTTGTAAGGTCGTGGTTTCTAACATCGCCGGTGATGTAGAAGGTAGCGATTACGTCGGTATTGATATGCCTGAGGTTGTTTACTTCTCGCAGACCGGTCATTACTACAAGTTTGTGAGCTCGCGCATCTCTTGGCTCGATGCGCGCGCAGCCGCGATGGCCACCGAGTACAACGGTATGAAGGGTTATCTCGCTACTGCCACAACCCGCTCAGAAGAGAATTTGATCAAGCGCAAAGCAGGCGGCAATCAAGTGTGGCTCGGGGCCAGCGATGCCGAAAGTGAAGGCTGCTGGAAGTGGAGCGATGGTCCAGAAGCTAACCAAATCTTCTATGCCGCCCCGGCTGCAGTGAGCTGTGCTGTCAATGCTTCCGTCGGCAATTCCAACTGGGGTGTGGGCGAACCAAATAACGCGAATAGCAATGAGAACGTGGCACAGATCAATGCTGATGGCACTTGGAATGACATGGCAGGTAATAGTTCATTCGCTTATGTGATCGAGTACGGCGGCACCGTTACGCCGCTTACGTACTCACCAGATGCTAATGCGAGTGCAAAGATTTCTATCTCGTCGCCAGTAGATACGCCGACTGTGCGCGGAAATTACACCTTCACTGGCCTTGCTACCGCTGAGCGCTACGGCAACTCTTCGATCGCGAAGGTGGGTGTGCGCATCGTCAATAGCGCAGGGAGTTCAATCGCCGCCTACTACAGCCGAGTCTGTCCAACAGGGGCCTACAACTGTTATTACAACGGGTACGGCAGTGCAGAACTTACTTTCGGAACGTTGGGTGTTGCGGATTACGTATGGACTCCGCCGACCGGCGCTGTCTCCTTTGCAATTGATACCACCGTATGGGCAAATGACACGTACACCGTCACACTCTTCACCAAAGATTCCAGCGGTCGCATAGCGATCTCTGAATCGAAGTCATTTGTTACCGACAACATCGGGCCTAACGTATCCATTGCAACTCCAGCTGCGGGGACTACGCAAAACGGCATGGTAAATGTCACCGGTACGGTGCGAGCAGATACGAGCGGAAGCGCCACCATCAACAAGGTCGGCGTGAGAATCACGGGTGGCACTGGATTTAGCGCTGGTTCGTATGCACGTGTCTGTCCAACAGGTGCTTACAACTGTTACTACAACGGCTATGGAACTGCTGAACTCACCTTCGGAACGTTGGGTGTTGCTGACTACGTATGGACACCAGCATCAGGAGCAGTTTCGTTTGCTGTCGACACCACTGCGTGGGCGAACGGTACGTACACCATCACTTTATTCACACGTGATAGCAGTGGTCGTCTGGCTGCTTCTACACCGAATACTTTCACGACCTCTAATGCTGTTCCCACCGTGGCCATTACCTCCCCGGTTAGTGGTGGCGTGGTGAAGGGCATCGGAACCTTCACGGGTACTGCGCGTCCAGATCCCTCCGGAACAGCAACCATCAATAAGGTCGGTGTGCGCATCACTGGCGGTGCTGGATTTAGTGCTGGCTCATATTCACGCGTCTGCCCCACTGGCGCCTATAACTGTTACTACAACGGTTATGGAACTGCAGAACTTGCCTTTGATGTCGCCGGCACTGCAGATTACGTATGGACTCCACCCGCTGGCGCGATCTCTTTCAACATCGACACCACCGCCTTTGCGAATGGCACCTACACAATGCTCCTCTTTACTCGCGATACCAGTGGTCGCGTTGCAGTCTCGGCACCGAGCACTTTTGTGATCACTCCTACGGTGAGCACTGTGGTAGCAACCTCGATTGCAGGATCTTCTACCTCGATGGCTGTCACGTGGACGGCGCCACTCAATATGACTGGCGTGACCGATTACCAAGTTGAGTACGCCACCTCTGCTGCTGATTGGAAGGTATTCACTCATTCAGCGTCCACCGCTGCAGCCATCACGGTCACTGGCCTTACCGAATTAACGGCTTACCAATTCCGGGTCACGCCCATTTTTGGTGGCACCGCGAACACGATTGGCGCATCAACTTCACCACTGGCCTCTACACCCGCGCCACTAGTGCTTTCGTTGCCCACCATCACGAGCACCACAAATTGGTTGCTCGCTGGTGACTCCACCACAGTTTCTACATGGCAGCCCGCGGTAGTTGCTAATAAGTTGCGCATCACCTCAAGTGCTGGTGGCCGCGGTGGCGCGATTTACAAGAACGCATTCGATACATCTAAGGGACTCGATGTGCAGTTCCGATTTAACTTCAATACCGGGAGCACGGTGCCAGGGGATGGCTTCGCATTCTTCCTCGCTAATGCAGCGAATGCGGATCTAGCAAGCGCACCAGCTACTCGCGGTACCTGGCTCGGTGGTGGTGGTGGTTACCTCGCCTACAACGGTGATGGCGCAGCTGCTCAACTGAAAGGCGGACTCCTTGGTGTTGGCGTAGTTCTCAATGGCTCGCCGCAAGTGCGTGTGTACGGAGCGACTGGAGTAAACGGTGTTCTTCCGATCCTCTCCACCGTTTCCATCGCTAACCCGTACAACGCGAATTACTACATGCGCGTAGTGATCGATCCCAGCACCGTCTCAGCCGCATCACGTGGCTATCGCGTGTACATCTCATCAACTACTACTTTCAGCACCACACCCACAGCTTCAGGCTTACTGAGTGCCATTGGTCTGACAGATCTCAGCAGTGGCGTGTACTTCGGATTCACAGGTGCCACCGGAGCGAACACGGTAAATACCGATATCGATGCGATCAACATCTACGGAGTTCTCAAGTAACGCGTAATATTCCATTGGTGATGTCCGGACAGTAGTAGTCAAATGTCCAGATACATCGTGCGCATGTCACCAGGTCGTGGCACGCTTTCCACTCAAGCCAGTTACATCAGTTGGCAACTGCCAGTGCGAATGTGTGAGGTGAGCGTGAGCCAGGGATTTGAAGGCGCTGTAGCCTCGCACGATTCCCAAGTACCGCTCTATCTCGATCTCGTTTCACAACTCAACGAGTATTTAGAATTAAAGCGACCTTCCCTCGATGATCTTGTGCACTTTCTCACCGTGCGTACATTGCAACCCTGGAACGCCGAGCGCATAGTTATCTCTCGCATTGACCGCGACGGCGTCTTTCGCGACTTCTCTTTCTTTGGTTTTCCAATCGACGACGCCGCGCAGTGGAAAGAAGTTCACATCACCGACCGAGTTCCTATGGCCGATGCAGCTCGGAGCGCCACGATCGTTGTCGCAGATGAGGATCGGTTAACTGCGGCCTACAAAGCTTTAGTGAACTTTCATGATCAATGGGTTGGACGAATAATTGTGGATGTCCCCATTATTAAAGGTGGAGTTTCAATCGGAGTCATGGGCATCGTCTTCACAGGAAAAATTCCATCCGACGAAAGTTTCTTGCCTTTCCTCCGCTCACTGGCAACATGCATTGTCTTTGCAATGGACGATACCCGCCGCAAGGTGGCTCTCAAACGGACGCTTGGACCAAAGAATGAACTCACTGATCGTCAGAAGAAGATTTTAGAAATGATGGCGCAAGGCCTTACCAACGCTGTGATGGCGAGCCGGCTGGGATTCTCGGAATCACTCATCAGGCAAGAGACGGTAAAGATTTATCGCAATCTCAATGTAAATAACCGACAAGAGGCGAGTGCGGTTTACGAAGAGCAACAGAAGTAATTGAGATTTTCTGTATCGCTGTAAATGCTGGTGGCCAGGGACGGGATCGAACCGTCGACCTCACGATTTTCAGTCGCGCGCTCGTACCAACTGAGCTACCTGGCCTCGGCGCCGTTTCACTATCGGTTCGGCACCGAACCGGCGACGTACCCATACCTTGCGACACCTTGCGACCCGGACGGGACTTGAACCCGCGACCTTCGCCGTGACAGGGCGACGCGCTAACCAACTGCGCTACCGGGCCTTACTGGCGAACCAGTGAGGTACTGCTTTTACTACTTTTACTGCGAGATGGTTTCCCATCCTTCTGCGTGCCCCCAACGGGATTCGAACCCGTGTTACCGCCGTGAAAGGG
>Ga0194059_1001307_pt1 | contig 10815 bp, 10 predicted proteins | sample SepL6211m_MetaG_FD_163426 | JGI IMG/M metagenome (GOLD analysis project Ga0194059, IMG submission 163426) | Anoxic zone freshwater microbial communities from boreal shield lake in IISD Experimental Lakes Area, Ontario, Canada - Sep2016-L626-11m | ecosystem: Environmental > Aquatic > Freshwater >... | reverse complement strand
GTCGTCAGCAAGCACCACTCGCACTGTTCCGGGAGGGATCGATGAATCGGCGACGATCGGCAGTCCGCCGAGGTCCTTCGCCACCGCCTGGGCGCCCAGGTCGTCTGCGGTGGCGGCCTGCACCTGGCTTTCGACCACCTTCGTCTTGTCGTTGTTTCCGGTGGTGCCTGCAGTGAATCCGACGGCGCTGAGTCGTTCCGAGACCGCGCCCGCCAAACCGTTGATGTCGGTGTCGTTGATGACGTCTGCGGTGGTCTGTTCAGGAGAGTAGGCAACCTTCTCGATCTTGCCCGCCGCCTGGTCCTGCAGCAGTCCGGCTACCCAGTCCTTCACACCGGCGGGGTCGACCCGCACCACCGACTGCATGCCGTCGTCGCTCCAGCCGTCCTCGGCTAGGACCGGGATGGTGGCGAAGGCCACGTTTCCGGCGGCCAACTTCTGCAGTTGTTTGACGAAATCCATCACATCCCAGCCCGTTGAGATCACCACCGAGCGTTGGATGGCATCCTGCAGCCGACTCAGAGTTGCCGGGCTGCTCAGTGTGCGACCCGAAATCACCTGGTGGGCAAGCGAAGCCATCACTACCTGCTGACGTACCACCCGGTCGAGATCGCCGCGCGGCAGGTCGTGACGCTGCCGGACGAAGCTGAGCGCCTGTGGGCCGTCGAGCCGCTGCCAGCCAGCCGGGAAGTCGGCACCCGAAAGTGGTTCGTAGACAGGGTCTTTCAGGCATACCTCGACGCCGCCGAGGGCGTCGGTGATCAGCGAGAAGCCCAGCAGTCCGATCTCGGCATAACGGTCGACGGTGACACCGGTGAGGTCGGCGACGGTCTTGATCAGGGCGTTGCGGCCCGCCTCGACCGCCCGGGGTTCGGCCTCGGTCGGATCCATGCCCTGGTTTTCGACGAGTTCCTTCATCCGGTCCAGCTTGACTTCTCCGTACACCCCGTTGATCTTCGTTTTGCCCAGGCCCGGCGCCTCCACGTAGGAGTCGCGCGGAATCGAGATCGCCGTCGCGGAGCGACCGTTGTCCGGTATCCGGACCAGGATGATGGTGTCGGTATTGGTCGCGACGTCATCGCCGGCGTGCAGCTGGGCGAGTTCGTCGGCTGAGAGTGGATTGCCGTGGGCGTCGGTGCGGCTGTCCATGCCGACCAACATGATGTCGAGTGCGCCGTCCCTACTGCCGCCACCGCCCAGGATTCCGGTGGCGAAGTGGAAGATGCCGCTTTCGAACGATCGGACCGAACCCCAGGCGACACCGGTGCTAACCATGATCAACACGGCCAGCAGTGCGGCCACAGTGCGCCCCATCGGGCGCCCACGTGTCACTACCGTCACTTCCGTCTCAGCTGGCACCTGCCTAGGCTACTGGCGATAGGGCCGCTTACCCGGTAGCCGAAACCGGCGTGCCAGACTCCTAGGCGTGGCAACGAGGATGGTGATTACCGGCGCGGGTGGCCAGGTCGGCGGTTTCCTTGCTGGTGAGGCGGCCTCCCGTGGTTACGACGTGGCGGCCCTGACCCGCCGGGATTTCGATATCACCGATGAATCGGCCGCCGGACGTGTGGTCCGCACCGGCGATGTGGTGGTCAATTGTGCGGCCATGACCAATGTCGACGCGGCCGAGGCCGATCCGGACGGCGCTCACCTGATCAACGCCGTCGGTCCGGGTAATCTCGCCCGGGCTTGCGCCCGGGTCGGCGCCCGCCTGGTGCACGTGTCGACGGATTATGTCTTCAGAGGCGACCATGATCGCCCCTATGAGATCGCCGACGGCACCGGACCGCTGAGCGTGTACGGGCGGACCAAACTCGACGGCGAGCACGCGGTACTGAGCGCACTGCCCGAGGCTCACGTCGTCCGAACCTCCTGGGTGTACACCGGTGGCGACGGAACCGATTTCGTGGCGGTGATGCGCAGGTTGGCGGCTACCGACCGCGTTATCGAGGTGGTCGATGACCAGACCGGCGCGCCCACCTACGCCAGGGACCTGGTGGCCGCTCTGCTCGAGGTCGCGGCCGGCGATACCACCGCGCCGATCCTGCACGTTGTCAACGCCGGCGCGGCGAGCAGATTCGAGCAGGCGCGCGCGGTGTTCAACGAACTCGGTGCGGATCCGGATCGGGTGCGTCCGGTGAGCACCGCCGCGGTTCCGCGCCCGGCCCACCGCCCGGTGTACTCGGTGTTGTCGATGGTGGACTCGACCCGGGCCGGTCTGACCGCACTGCGGCCGTGGCGTGAGGCGTTGGCAGAGGCGCTTGCCGTACCACTGGCGGGCCAGCCGATAACCTCGACGCCGTGAGTGATGAGCCGGCCCTGACGGTGGTCACGGTGACGTATTCGCCGGGCTCGCATCTCGACCGGTTCCTGTCATCGCTGACGGTGGCCACCGACCGACCGCTGTCGGTGGTGATCGCCGATAACGGTTCGAGCGACGGCACGCCGGAGGAGGCGGTCGAACGCTACCCGGGCACCCGACTGCTGCGCACCGGGGCAAATCTCGGCTACGGAACCGCCGTCAACCGGGCGGTGGCCACAGTGCCGCCCGATCAGGAATTCATCCTGATCGCCAATCCCGACGTCACGTGGGGGCCGGGCAGTATCGATGCGCTGACGGACGCCATCGGCCGGTGGCCCCGCGCCGCCACCCTGGGCCCGCTGATTCGCGATCCCGACGGCTCGGTCTACCCGTCTGCTCGTCACCTGCCCAGCCTCATCCGTGGTGGGATGCACGCCGTGGTCGGCTTCGCCTGGAAAGCCAATCCGTGGTCGAAGGCCTATCGCCAGGAACGTCTGGAGCCCAGCGAACGACCGGTGGGCTGGCTGTCGGGATCGTGTCTTCTGGTGCGCCGCAAGGCATTCGACGCGGTCGGTGGTTTCGATGAGCGCTACTTCATGTACATGGAGGACGTCGACCTCGGTGACCGGTTGGGTAGGGCGGGCTGGCTCAATGTCTATGTGCCGGCGTCGGAGATCCTGCACGACAAAGGGCACTCGACCGGCCGGGAACCGGCGCGAAACCTGCGTGCCCACCACGACAGCACCTATATCTATCTGGCTGATCGTCATGGCCGACGGTGGCAAGCGCCACTGCGCTGGACCATGCGGGCCGCACTGGAGGTACGGGCCCGCGCGGCGGTCCGCAAGTCGCGCCGGATGCTGACCAGGGGGACACGATGAGTGCAGTGGACGCGGTAGTCCTGGTGGGCGGCAGGGGCACCCGGTTGCTGCCGCTGACGCTGGCGGTACCCAAGCCCTTGCTGCCGACCGCCGGGTTACCGTTCCTCACCCATCTGCTGTCCCGGATCGCCGAGGCCGGTATCGAGCACGTGATTCTCGGAACCGCTTACAAGGCAGAGACTTTCGAGGCCGAGTTCGGTGACGGCGCGACGCTCGGCCTACAGATGGAGTACGTCACCGAGGAGCGGCCGCTGGGCACCGGCGGCGGAATCGCCAACGTCGCATCGACGTTGCGCGGCGACACCGTCATGGTGTTCAACGGTGACGTGCTGTCCGGTGTGGACCTGACCGCGATGCTCACCGCCCATTATGAGCGTGACGCCGACGTCACGCTGTATCTGGTCCGGGTCGCCGACCCGCGTGCGTTCGGTTCGGTGCCCACCGACGCCGACGGGAATGTGTTGGCATTCCTGGAGAAGACCGATGATCCGCCGACCGATCAGATTAATGCCGGCTGCTACATCTTCAAACGAGAGATCCTCGACCGCATCCCGCGCGGCCGGGCGGTATCGGTGGAACGTGAGGTCTTTCCGGCACTGCTGGCCGACGGGGCGAAGGTGTGTGGATTCGTCGACTCCGGCTACTGGCGCGATATGGGCACACCCGAGGACTTCGTTCGGGGTTCGGCGGACCTGGTGCGCGGCCTGGCCCCGTCACCGGCACTGGGCGACCGCCGCGGTGAAAGTCTGGTGCACGACGACGCGACGGTGGCGCCCGGTGCGGTACTCGTCGGCGGCACCGTGGTGGGCAGGGGCGCCCAGATCGGACCCGGGGTGCGTCTTGACGGCGCGGTGATCTTCGATGGCGCCACCGTGGAGGCGGGTGCGGTGGTGGAACGCTCCATCATTGGGTTCGGCGCGCGGATCGGACCGGGCTCGCTGATCCGGGACGGCGTGATCGGCGACGGCGCCGACATCGGAGCGCGATGCGAGTTGCTGCGCGGCGCCCGGGTGTGGCCCGGGGTGCTCATCCCGGATTGCGGGATCCGCTACTCCAGCGACGGTTAGCCGCATCCACGAGACGGATCAGTCCAGCGTCGGTCCCATCGGGCAGTTGGTCGATCGGCCACCACCGCAGATCCAGTGACTCATCGCTGATGGCGATCTCGGCTCCGGGCGCGGCGGTGGCGATGAATTGCAGATCGAGGTGTCGGGTCGGGACACCTAGCGAACAGGTCACCGAATGCACATGAACCGCAGCAAGATTCGGGTGCAGGTGCAGATCGGTGATCCCGGATTCCTCGGTGGCCTCCCGCAGTGCTGCACCGAAGATGTCGATGTCGGTGTCCTCGCAGTGCCCGCCCAACTGCAGCCATCGTCCAAAGCGGGGATGCAGGGTCAGCAGCACCTTCTGCGCGCTGTCATCGACGACGAGGGTGGACGCGGTGATGTGGCCGGCCACGCACGACCGCATGCAGCTGTCCGGTCGGGCGTGCAGGAAGGCCAGCACCGCGTGGCGTAGCGCATCCTGGTCGCAGTCGGCCGTTTCCCAGTTGGTCAGCAGTGCGATCGCTGATTCGCGCACGCTCATCGTCGGACCAGTTGGTCGCCGACCGGCGCAGGGTCGCGAGGATGCGGCGGCTCGTCGGGATAGCCGATCGCCACCGCGCCCAACGGATGCCAGTCCGGCGGTAGGTTCAGAACGTCGCGCACCACGTCCGGAGCGAAGATGGTCGATCCGATCCAGCAACTGCCGACTCCCCGGACGGCAAACGCGACCAGCAGGGCCTGCACCGCGGCACCCACGGCCACAGTGAACATGGTGCGTTCGGCCGCGGTCCGAACCGGGTCCGGATAGTGGTGGGCGCCCTCGGGTACCAGGAACGGGATCACGACTTCGGGTGCGTCGTAGAGAATCCGGCCGCGATCCACCCGGCGATCGATCGCCTCGGCCGGTTTACCGTCTGCGGCGAGGTCGGCGCGCCACGCCTGTGCCATCCGATCCAGAAGTGCGATGCGCCGCGCGCGGTCGGCAAGCCAGACGAAGCGCACCGGGCGGGTGTGATGTGGGGCGGGCGCGGTGAGCGCCTCGGCGACGGCGGCTTCGATCAGACCGGCCTCGATCGGCTGCGTCGTGAAAGTGCGTACCGACCGGCGCAGCAATTGGGCTTGCTGTCGGCCGAGTTCGATCGCCTCGGCGGTACCGAGCCAGAACAGGTCGTCCTCGCCGCTGCGCAGGAGACGCGCGGCATCCGATCCGTCATCGCGCATCGTCAGGCCGCGCACCACCGCCACCGGCACCGCGGTCAGTTTGCCCTTCACCAGGTCGGCCGCGGCGGCGATCTCGTCGGCGACGGCGACCTCGGTGACCACGAGTTCATTACCGTGGCCGTCGAGCGCGCCGGCGTAGCCGTGCAGCACCGGCACCCCGGCCGAGCCGATCGCGGCATCGGTCTGCCCGTTGCGCCAGGCGCGGCCCATGGTGTCGGTGATGATCACCCCGACCTCGACACCGAGGATTTCACGCAACGCGCTGCGCAACCTCGACGCGCTGGCATCCGGGTCAATCGGCAGCAGGGCCAATTCCGTTGTGGCGACATTGGATCCGTCGACTCCGGCGGCGGCCTGGATCAGACCCTGACGGTTCTCGGTGATCAGGGTCTTCCCCTTGCGGGCCAGTACCCGGATCGCCTCAGAGTCGATCAGCCTGCGGCGCAATGCATCCCGCTCATCCGGATCGGCGGGGGCAGTGACAATGCGGCCCTCACACTTGGACACCGCCTTGCTGGTGACAACGACGACGTCGCCGTCCCGCAGCCACGGTGCGGCCGCGGCGATGGCAGCGGCGAGATCATCGCCGGGCCGAAACTCGGGGAGTCCGGGCACCGGCAGGATCTCGACGGCCGCCGCGGTTCCATGGTCGCCGCTCGGCGGCGCCGTCGGACTGTGGTCGCCGCTCGGCGGCGCCGTCGGACTGTGGTCGCCGCTCGGCGGCGCCGTCAGACCGGGGTCGCCGCTCGGCGGCGCCGTCGGACTGTGGTCGCGCGTCACAGCATCACCCCGGCGAGGTCCAGTCCGGCGCGGACCATTTCGGCGGTGGCCGCCGGATCGGACATCAGCAGCGGAATCGACTTCACCGTCACACCGGGCACATCGGCATAGTCCTGGTCACTGACCAACCAGTAATCCAGCAGCCCGGTGGCAGACCGGGCGCCGTAGTGCCGGCCGACCGCCTCCGAACTCGTCTCGACACCGATGACCGTCAGACAGTCATCGGCCATCCCGCGCAACGGCTTTCCCCCGATAATGGGCGAGTATCCGATCACCGGGGCGCCCGTAGAGCGCAGCGCACCCCGGATACCGCCAATTGCCAGCGTCGCACCGATGCTGACGACGGGGTTGGACGGCGCCAGCATGACGACGTCGGCTCCGGTGATTGCCTCGACGACTCCCGGGCCGGCCACCGCCTTGTCGGCTCCGACGAAGGCGAAGCTGTGCGTGGGGATCCGGGCGCGGTAGCGCACCCACCACTCCTGGAAATGGATGGCCCGACGATCGCCGCTGTCCGGATCCGTGACCACGACGTGGGTTTCGCACCTGTCGTCACTGGCCGGTAACAGCGTGGCACCCGGCGACCAGCGGTCACATAATGCCTGCGTCACCGCCGACAGCGGGTATCCCGCGCGCAGCATCTGGCTGCGCACCAGATGGGTGGCGAGGTCGCGGTCGCCGAGCCCGAACCAGTCCGGTTGCACGCCGTAAGCGGCCAATTCCTCCTTGGCATGCCAGGTTTCGTCACGGTGTCCCCAACCCCGGTCGGGGTCGATACCGCCACCGAGGGTGTACATACAGGTGTCGAGGTCCGGGCAGATGCGAACGCCGAACATCCACGCGTCATCGCCGATATTGACTACCGCGGTCAGTTCGTGATCAGGATCGGTTGCGGCTCCGCCGAACTGACCTAATCCCAGCAGTCGCTGCACCCCCAACAGAAACCGTGCGCCCCCGATTCCGCCGACGAGAACCGTGATCTTCACACCGACCGACACTAGGCGGTCGGCTCGCACGCGGTCACGCTGGCGTCACCGCGCTGACACGCCGCGGTGACGACACGCCGGAATTTCGGAAGAAAGTGGTAGCTAAATCAGCGATATGCCTTGACCGCCGCACATCGGCACTGTCTAATCACATGAGTGTCATTTCCCGGGCGACCTGCCGGTTTCGGTGTGGCAGACCGTGATTCGACCAGATGTTCGAATAAACCGAATCGGCACAACGAACTTCACACACGATAGTTAGGAGGGGCGGATATGTCCTACGACCAATTTCTCGGCGATCAGTTTCTGAACACGCTAGGCGAACCGCGCATCGGCACTGGGTCGTCGTTCATCGGAAACCTGGCCCGGACGCATTTGAGTCTGGTGCCGGATCCGAGCGACTTGATGGCGGCGCAAGGTGATGAGGATCAGTGGCAGGAGCGCGCACTGTGCGCGCAGACCGACCCTGAGGCGTTCTTCCCGGAGAAGGGCGGTTCGACCCGTGAGGCCAAGCGCATCTGCCTGGGCTGTGATGTCAAGGATGAATGCCTGGATTACGCACTGGCCAACGACGAGCGCTTCGGTATCTGGGGCGGACTCTCGGAGCGGGAGCGCCGGCGCCTCAAGCGCGGCATCATCTAGTCCTCGCCGATGGTGGGGTCGATGACAGCGGGTTCGACCCCCAGGTGGGTGGCTACCTGTGCCACCAAGATCTCGTGAAGTAGATCGGTCAGGTCAACCGAGTCCTTGGCTCGTCGTTCAATTGGCTTGCGAAACAACACTATTCGGGCGCGCGTGGGATCACCGCGCACATCAACTCCGGCCGGTATCAAGCGGGCCAGTGCGATCGGCCCATCCGCCACCACCTCCGGCGGCCACTGCACACTGTCAGGATCCTTGGGAGCGATGCGCGGAATCTCGTCCACGGCGACGTCCAGACCGGTGAGCCGGTTGTGCCAGCGCTGCTCAATGGGTTCGTATGCCTCGAGGACCGCCATATCGAAGCGTTCGGCGCGGCTGCGCCACCCCGGAACCGATTTCGGCAGCAGCGGCCCACGCATCTCCCGGCCGCGGCGTGAGCCGCCCCCAGCCCCACCGCCACGCCGGGAACTGCGGGAATCAGCCACGGACTCAGATCGTAACGGTTGTACATCAGCAACCGCATGGCTGCGCGTGTCCGGCTTCGACCCGCATTTGACCGCGATAGCCTCGCGAGCGTGAATGTTCCCCGTCGATGCAGTCGGCCAGGGTGCCCCCTCTATGCGGTGGCGACGCTGACCTACGTCTACTCCGACTCGACCGCCGTCGTGGGACCGCTGGCAATTGCCCGCGAGCCGCACTCCTGGGATCTGTGCGTCGGACATGCGAGCCGGATCACCGCACCCCGGGGTTGGGAGATGATGCGGCATGCCGCACCGTTGCCGACCAATCCCGACGAGGACGACCTCGTCGCGTTGGCCGACGCCGTGCGGGAGGGCCGAGTGTCGGCCACCGCTCCGTCGCCCGGGTTCTCCGATCCGCTCGGCACGACGCCGTCCGCGTCGCCGGGTACCGGCGGGCAGCAGTCCGGTTCGGCCGGCCGCCGGCGTGGGCACCTGCGGGTTCTTCCCGACCCCACCGATTGACCAACGGCTAGGCTGACGGGGCTCATCAGTCCCGACGCCCCAGGAGCTCCACCATGCCCAGGCCCGCCGCTGAGGTGCGCCGTGTGATCAAGGCCTACGACGTCCGTGGCCTGGTCGGCGTGGAACTCGATGAGGGCTTCGTCGCCGATGTCGGTGCGGCGTTCGCCCGAGTGTTGCGCGACGAAAACCACCGTGACGAGAGCCACCGCGACGACGACGCCATCCGGGTGGCGATCGGTCACGATATGCGGGCGAGTTCGCCGTCGTTAGCCGCCGCCTTCGCCGAGGGCGTCACCGGTCAGGGCCTCGATGTCGTGCGGATCGGACTGGCTTCTACCGATCAGTTGTATTTCGCATCCGGTCTCCTGAACTGTCCCGGCGCGATGTTCACCGCAAGTCATAACCCGGCGGCCTACAACGGCATCAAACTGTGCCGGGCGCAAGCCAAACCGGTCGGCGAGGACTCCGGTCTGGCGGGAATTCGCGACGACATCATCGCCGGCGTCCCGGCCTACGGCGGCCCGCGCGGACAGATCCATGATCAGGATGTGCTCGCCGACTATTCGAAGTTCCTCCGGTCGCTGGTCGATGTCAGCAGCCTGCGCCCCCTGCGGGTGGCCGTCGATGCGGGCAACGGCATGGCCGGCCACACCGCACCCGCCGTCCTCGGCGCGATCCCCGGCTTGACTCTGCTGCCGTTGTATTTCGAACTTGACGGAACTTTTCCCAACCACGAGGCCAATCCGCTGGAACCTGCGAACCTGATGGATCTTCAGCGCCACGTCACAGCCACCGGAGCCGATATCGGTCTGGCGTTCGACGGCGATGCCGACCGCTGCTTCGTCGTCGATGAGCGGGGCAGTCCGGTGTCACCGTCGGCGGTGACCGCACTGGTCGCCGACCGGGAACTGACCCGCGAACCCGGCGCCACGGTGATCCACAACCTGATCACCTCACGGGTGGTTCCCGAAGTGATCGCCCAATGCGGCGGAACGGCACTGCGTTCGCGAGTCGGCCACTCCTATATCAAGGGGTTGATGGCCCAAACCGGAGCCATCTTCGGCGGCGAGCATTCGGCGCACTACTACTTCCGTGATTTCTGGGGAGCGGACTCCGGCATGCTGGCCGGCCTGCACGTTCTAGCCGCCCTCGGTGAGCAATCGCGGTCGCTGTCTGCCGTGATGGCCCAGTACCAGCGATATGCGGCATCGGGTGAGATGAACTTCCGGGTCAACGATGCTCCAGCGTGTGTGGCTGCCGTCGTGAAATCCTTTGAAGCGCAGACTGTTTCGCTCGATTACCTCGACGGTGTCACCGTCGATCTGGGTGACGGCTCCTGGTTCAATCTTCGAACCTCGAACACCGAGCCGTTGCTGCGACTCAATGTCGAGGCGCGTACGCCCGCCGAGGTCGATCGCCTTGTCGGTCAGGCCACCGAGCAGATCGCGGCTACGCCGTGAGCGCGACACAGGCCACCGAGCAGATCGCGGCTACGCCGTGAGCGCGACAGAGGCCACCGTCGATCTCGACGACACCGCCGGACTGATCCAGGCGGATCGCGACGGATTGCTGCGCGCGTCGGCGCTGGCCGGCGCGCAGGTCCGCGCGACCGCGGCGGCAGTCGAGGAGGGTGCGCTGGATCCGGTGGCCGACGGCGATCGGCCCCGCACGGTCATCTGGGTCGGCGGCCGTGGTGCCGCGGCCGCCGCCGGCGCGATGCTGACCGCCGCGCTGTCCGGGTCGGCGGCCGAACCGTTGGTCACCGCCGCCGAGTCACCGCCGTGGATCGGGCCGTTGGACGTCCTGGTGGTCGCCGGTGACGATCCGGGCGACCCGGTGCTCGTCAGCGCCGCGGCCATCGCGGTGCGACGGGGTGCGCGCGTGGTCGTGGCCGCGCCGTACGAGGGACCACTGCGGGACGCCACCGCCGGGCGTGCCGCGGTGCTTGCGCCGCGGATGCCGGTGCCCGAC
>Ga0194059_1001305_pt1 | contig 10818 bp, 16 predicted proteins | sample SepL6211m_MetaG_FD_163426 | JGI IMG/M metagenome (GOLD analysis project Ga0194059, IMG submission 163426) | Anoxic zone freshwater microbial communities from boreal shield lake in IISD Experimental Lakes Area, Ontario, Canada - Sep2016-L626-11m | ecosystem: Environmental > Aquatic > Freshwater >... | reverse complement strand
ATTTTGCAAGACAGGGACGGCACATTGGCAATGCTTGACGATATACCATCAGGAATGACGCAACACCGCAACTACACACATGCGGTTACAGTAGGAGCAACGAGCATTACAGTATCAACGACAAGAAAGCCTACTTATGTTGGCGGCATTACTCCCAAAAATCTAGAAACAGCCGCTAATTTTTATAATACATTAGGATTTAGTATTGCTTATGGCGCTGGTAATTTTACAGTTACATTTTACCTTGCATCGGGGGTAATAGGTACAACATGGAATTTTGATTACTTAATTGCATTTACATAATGGGATTAATCACGGTTATTGGCGAAAATGGTTTTATGGGCGTGTTCGACAGTGAGCAGCCCAATAAACCTATAAGTATAGACAAATACCATAGGGGAGGTTCTCCATCAAGCGCAGCACCACCCAAAACGGGCAAAAATGAGGCCGCCAGGGCTTTAACGCCTGGAGCATTGGCAGAGCAATTAATAGATGTTGCCAACGATTTTCTGGCCGTTGGATTTCCAAAAGGCCAAATGGTCATTACATACGCATTAGCACAAACAATGTTGGAGAGTGATTGGATGACTTCCAGGGTGGCCAATGTAGATAAAAATTATTCCGGTATACAATGGATTAATAAACCTTACCAAAATGCAACCAAAGGTTTACCCATCCCGGCCAGTGAGGGGAAAGCATATTACGCACACTACCCAATATTTAGGGATTGGGCAAAAGATTACCTTAGGGTATTAAGCCTTAATACAGGTGGCCAGGGAAGGCCAATAGACGCAACAACAGCACAACAATTTGTTGACAGGTTAAAGGCTAACCATTATTTCACCAGTGATAATTACTACAATGCATTTAATGCAGCATTGCGGAAAGTGGGGGATGGTCTTAGGTACAGGCAGGAACAGGACCAACAATTTAGGCAACAATACAACAGTGGCCAACGGACATTCACAGAGACAGCCGGGAAAGGCTTAACATCAAACGCAGAATTTGATTTTGGAAAGGAGACCAACAAAATAGAGCAATATATTAAAGACCATCCGCTTAAAAGCATTGGGATTGCAGCAGCGGTATTAATTGGATTAAAAGTAATACTAAAATGATAAACAAAGCTACAAACAACAAAGGGCAAACACCTTTTAACATAGTTCCACTTCCTGACCCTGGTCGCATGAATGATTCATGGTTCCGGAGGCATATTATTTTCGACCAGTTTAATAAAACCGTATTAATCCAGGTACTTTGGGGAGGCCACAACGGCACATTAAAAAGAGAAGAATACGACGCAATAAAGGCAGGCTTATGGGCTCAATATCTACCTAAACCATACGGTGAGGAAGATTACGGAACAGTTATTGGATCATGTATCCAGTCAGGATATACGGTTAAACCATTTGCGCTGATTGGTGGAGCCTGGGGAGAATTGCATACAATTATGCAAATTATAGATTGTGATGATGCAATAAGGTTAATTAATAATTTGCACATGAAAGCAATAAGCGACAACATCAACGACGCACATTAATAAAAAAGGCATTCGTTATGAATGCCAATGTTTGTTAATCCCTATTCTCAACCTACAAGGGTAACACCACAAACCCGCGTCAATACAAAATTAGTTTTTTTTCACCACTTTTTTTTGTCAATACAAATAGTTGTTCTAACTTTGTGTAGACAAAACAAAATGATATGGAATTACATGATTTAGCATTAGGGACTTATTACGAGTTCCCATTAGAGCCGGGGGAGGTTCATTATTATTTAGACGAGGTTAGGCGCAAAAGAGGTGAAGCAGAAACTATATTGGTTTTTTTGCGTTACAACATACCTATACATGATGGTAAACCATGTGTTAGATATGGTGCAGGAAGGGAAGAAACATTGGAGTTTTTCCTGTCTAATGCCTGTCCTGTTACAGGGACATTAAACAATGTTATTGGTCGTTTCCTTGACTTACCTCATTACATTGTATTTGATGATATAGAATTTAATTTGGAAATATTCCCTAATGGTGATGAATTAAGGTTAAGTTATAGTATTAGCAGTGTAGAAAAGCATAGCAAACATTATTTAACCATTACTGAGGCAGGGTATTGGGATAACCCATTGTTATTAAAGAACTTAGACGAAGAACCACCAGAAGACCCCGCAACAATTATTAAAAATGATGGTTATTTCGATGCAAACAAAGAAGTATCCACGGGTTATAGTTGTTCATTCCTCTATTTGGTGGAAGGTATTGAAAATATAGAAGATTGGGAGGAGGCCGTTACACAAACAAAAGATTTCCTAACTAAACACAACCTATTACAATGAAAAAATATAAAATACATTATTCGTTTATTTCCTTTCAATTTGGTTCTCCAATTAAATCAACACATTGTTATATTAGTGTTCCAGTTGAAAACCAAAATATAGCAGTTGCCAGCCTGGAGCAGTGGTTAGAGCAGGAGTATAATTATAGATGGGTACATAATATAACTAAAATTGAGGAGGTAAGAAATGAGCAGGAATAGAACCAGCAGAAAAGATGCATTAAATATTCGTGTATTACCTGAATTACATTATGTGTTGTCCAGGATAAAAAAGGCACCGCATACAAAGTTCCATCCTAATAAGTTGGTTAGTGATTCGGATATTATCCACCAGGCTTTGTATGAGTATGCACAACAATATTTAGAAGATATAACGGACACCGTATTTTTAAACCAGTTAAAGCAATATTAATATGAAATTGGAATTACAGCAATTGAGTAAAACACATTGGGAGCCTAAATCAGAACCAATTAATATAAATGGTGGTAAGTCCCAAATTTATGAAACAAAGAAAAAAGAATATATTATTGAACTTCAAACCTTCCATATAGGAAAAGATTTGAGGTCGGTTAGTTTTACGTTTGTATCTCCCTTTAAGGGATTAAGGGACATAAAGACCAGCGATTTAATAACGGCCAACAGGTTATTACAACAAATAGATGAATTTTCGGAGATACATGAAACAAACGCTTAAATAATTACCTATTTTTAAATAGATTTGTTGTTCAAAGGGACATTAGACAACAAATAAACACAACACCACTATGTTTAATCAAAATCTTAATTATATTTGCGCCTTATCATTGGTGTTGTGTAATGCCTGGAGCCTGTCCCAACTTTCGCTCCAGGCATTTTTATGTAATAGATATTTAACTTATCCCTTAGAACAATCGGCAACGCTGGGGAGCGACCAGGACGGTAAAGGGAGCATGACGAATAATACCCGGGGTGTTGAGTAAGCCATTAACAATGGTGCTACCTACCCGGGTTTTTTTGTGTCCATTATTCAGAATGCCCAACGAAATAAACCCATTTTCCTAACTAAAAAGTAATACACAAATGAACAATGATAAAAAGTACCAGCACGAACAAAGAGCCTTCTTAATTATTTCAGGTGTAGTGGCAATATGTTGTATAATATTCGCAGGTTTATTATCATGGATTTGTTACACTTTCTTACATAACCGGTTATGATTTGGACGTTAGTTAGTCCAGGTATTTGGACAGGGGAATTTTTAACCTATACAGTTACTAAGCTACTGTTAGCAGAAGACAAAAGAGGGAAAAATATATATACTTATATTGCAGTCCAGGGAGATAAAAAATATAAAGGCTCCAATTGGAACTACGTTAAGACCAGGGTATTACAAGTTAACCAGTTAACACTATTTCCGGAACAATAAACACTTATAATTATGGTGATAAATGAAAAATTTGCAGATATGAAGGAGCGCGAAAGGGTTAGCGGACGGCAGAGTAAAACCGTCCGCAAGTTTACAGGCTATTTTGGCCAGGATGCCCTACCGGATTGCGTTTCAGTTAGTTTGGATTGGTTGTCTTTTATGGTGTGTTGTTTCTTACCGGAACCGGCCACCGGTGAGGGTGTTGCCACCAGTTGGTTATTAAATGATGTGGTTGGAATAATGTATCTCCAAAAGGGTACACCAATGTTTTGCCACAGTTACCAGTTATTTTATTTTGGGGAACCGGTTGCATATTTGCATACCCATAGCAGGAACAAAACCATAATAAAAGAAGGATTGGCAAAGCTGGAGATAATGAACCAGGTGTTATATAGTACGGCCTGGAGCGAAGTATTAGAAGAAGTAATGAAGGCAACCCAATGCACCAGGATAAACAATGTTAGCGGATTACATATTGCAATAGATAATGTTAACCATATTAAGGACTTTTTAAACCTGTATGTTAGGCAGGGGAGGGAGCATAAAGGTAAAGAGTTAAAGACCCTGGGAAAGTGGGACAAAAGCCAGCGCGTAAAAATGAAAGGTAAAGCGCGCCTTGATTGCAAAGTATTCGACAGGAAAACAGGCCAATTTCAAAACTTTAAGATAGGGAACGGCCATAAATATATAACAGTCTACGACAAGACCAGCGAATTAAAAAAATCCCACAAAGAATACATTTGGGATGCCTGGAAACAATCCGGTGTTGTGGGAGATAAAGACCATGCAAAATGGGGAGCCAGGACAAAAGAAATGGTAACAGCAGGGGAGCAGGAACAACAGGTGTTCAGGTGTGAATTAAGAATGTCAAGTCAGGCAATAAAACAAATAGAAAATTTTGATTTAAAAAGGCTATCCAACCCCCAATATTTACTCTCCCTGTTTAAAACACAAATAGAAAATTTTTTCCAGTTTGTTGTAATAGAAAATGACACCAATATTTCAAGGGCTAGAATTGTAGATTTATTCCAATTTGAGTTAATGAGGGTTCCATTATTGGCTAAAATACCGCGCGCGGTAGTACAGGGAGCATATAAAGCAAAAATGGCCATACACAACGCCTATATGGGGCTAATGAAGGGTTTTTACAGGGGTGATGAGGCAGCAAATGCGGCAGTAATACATATAAAAGAGAATTTACAAATATATAACCTGGATAGGTGGTTCCAGGAGAAGGAGCCGGAGTGGATTAATTTATATGGTGGGTTAATACCTTTACGCAATTAAACAGCCTTAAAAATTTACATGTAAATTTAAACAATTAGCCTTACACGAAAATATTTTTTTTCGTGTAAGGCTATCCATGTTTAAATATTACTATCTTTATGTAAAATTTAAATAATTATGGCAGCAGCAGCACCTTCCGAAACGGTACAAAAATTTATCACAGGACAGGCGACAACATTAGCGGCCGCCAATACCGCGTTTAATACGGCATTGGCGACGGCTCAAGCACTCGCGCAAACAACAGGAGTCATTATAACAGCCGGGATTAGTCAAGGCGTTGTCGCGGCCGGTACGGACACTTATGTAGTTTGGGCAATGTTCCAATATGCAACGCCTTATATTCCGGGTAGTTAATGTCCGCGTATATATCAAATATTATCAACCAATTGCCATACGACGGAAAGCAAAAGACGTTGGTAGGTAATCATAATTTGCCCGATATTATTAATTATATTATAATATATCACAACAAGCACAAAAAATATTATGATAAAATCAGTGAGCAATTTTGGGAGGGGGATGCATATTCCACCGCAAATTTAGTATTTGATTTTTTACGCAAATATGTCCACAACATAACAGAAAGCGACAAAAGGCAGACTGTTAAGGCTCCAGGACGTATATTAATTGACGGTCATGGAGATTGCAAACATTATGCCAGTTTTGCAAATGGTATTTTTGATAGCTTGAGGAGAAAAGGTTATCCAATACAATCCGCATACAGGTTTACAGCGGACGCGCCTGGAGCGCAAGTGCACCACGTATTTAGTATAGTAAAGGATAAAGGCAACGAATATTGGGTTGACCCTGTTTTAAATTCCTTTAATAAAAAGCCAATATTTTATAACATAAAAGATATTGATATGTTAGAGTACTTATCAGGGAGCCAACACAGCGGACAGCAATTTTTTAACGACCAAATGGAATATGATGGAGTAGGCCGCAATATATTCCAACAAATAAAACATGGCATGGATGTTAATTTTGCCAATGTGAAAAAGGAAGTTAAAAAACAGGAACACGCATTGGACGTTAATTTCCAAAATGCTAAAAAAATAGTTTTACAAGTTGGTATTGCTCCGGCGCGTAACGCATTTTTGGCATTGTTGGATTTAAATGCGTTTAATATGGCTAAAAAATTAAATGACCTTTCACCAGGTGAAAAAAACAAGTTGAAAGATAAATGGGGAAGTATGGGAGGTAATTATAATAAATTAATGTCAGCGGTAAACAATGGCATGAAATTTAAAAGAAACCACCCGCATTTGTCAGGTATTGCACCAATGGAAACCGGCTTATATATTGGTTCAGCTTACATAGGTGTAGAACCGGCAACCACAGCCGGATTATTAGCACTTGCATCCGCTATTATTGCAGCATTATCCCAATTTTTAAAACATTCGCCTAGTGAACTAAAGGCCATTGCTGATGGGATTAAAGACGGTGGTAATAACATACTCCAGGGAGCCGCAACAAATATAATGTCAAAGGGTATGCCCACAGATGATGCAGCTGCAGGACTCCAGGCAGGAGAACAGGCCACTAATGATATGAAACAGCGCGGAACGACCGGAGTAATGGACGTACATGCATCGGTTGCACCTGATGGAACGGCACAAGTTAGGGTTAATGAGGTGGAACACCCATTAATTAAAAATGCTGGTGTTCCGCGTGATGAAAGTGGTAATATTCCAGCCATTACGGCACCAGCTGGAACACAAGGTGTTCCAGGTGAAAATATATTGGCTAAAATAGAACGCACGGCAAAAGAAAGTTGGCGCGACCATAAGCCGGTTATAATTGGATTAGGTGTTGCAGCATTTGCACTAAGTAACAAAAAGGTTAGAAGGAAAATTGGACTATAAATACCACATAATTAACGTATTGTTTATTTTAAATATAAATTCCATACAATGGGTAATATTGCACATTACGCCAAACAAGCTAAGGCGTTCAGGAGAACACATCCAAATACAACATGGCAAAGGGCTATGCAAATAGTTGCCAAAGGTGGAAGTTCTAAAAGAAAAAGGCATGTATCAGGTACGGCAGCCGTTGGAACTACAAGTGTTGGCAGGACTAGGAAAAGGCGCGTATCAGGAACAGCAGCCGTTGGAAAGACCAGAAGAAAGCGCGGTGTTTCAAGGGGCTATTTAGGCAACACGGGAAGCCAAATAGTACAGGTTGTAAAGATGGGAGCAGGAATGGCCGGTGGTATTGCTTTAACGCATTTTGTGTTGCGTCCGATTGAAAATAAATTGGCTCAAAACTACCCTGGAGTCGGTAAATTTATGGCAGGCGCGGAGGTTTTATTGGGTGGATTAATGGCACTGAAAGCCAGGAACCCAATAGTAAAATCAGTTGGTGTGGGTATTATGGCCGGTGGTGTTTATGGTGTTATGAAACAATTTCATATCCACCACGAAAGCCCATCCGTAAGCGGTGTTGGAGAATATACACATACAGAAATACCAGTAAGTAATACCGTATCAGGTATGTTGGGTAACATGCACAGGAAACGGATTAATTCTCCAGGTTATTACCAGGAGGGAAACAGCGCGCTAGTAGCATCAAGCGCAAATAATTCCCAATTTAGTAACCAAATGCACAATGATTTATATAAGTCGTATTTGTTCGCTTAATACAATTTTTTATTAATATTTCACAATCCTTTTTTCTAAAACATAAAATTATTCACAATGGATAATATTGGTAGTACATTCCTAAGCAATCCGGCTTTAAGGGATAATTTGAAAGTATCAGTTTTGATGTTGGCCAAAGCAAACGGCCTGCGCGTCGAGGATATAGACATGGATAAATTAACACAGGGCTATTTAAGAAGTCCCATAGATTTAACCGTTAATGTATCCCAACTTACTTTCCCGATGTCAACGCTAGACCAACAAACAGTTGGCGCGCCTATTACACCGCTTACAAATTTGGTTCCTTCGCCAGATGTTTTTGTGTGTGGTTCGTTATCATATTACCTAATGAATTACCAATATTTAAACGGCAGCCAGGCAAGCCCTAATTTTAGCGGCGGCAATTGCTTTATGCCTTTAACATATGTTTCAGCCTGGGAAAACAATGGGAGTGGTGTTAACCTATCCCCAGGTTGTGCCATGTTTTGGTTAGGGGATTTGAGGATAGAAGTTAATAGTATTGTGTTATACAAAAAGTGGGATTTATCCAGGCATTATATGGTTCCACAATCACAAGCAACACCCGGGACACCAGGTTATTACATGCCAAACCAAAAGAACCAAATGGACTTTGGCGGGGATTCATTTTATCCAATGGAACCATTACCAGTAATATCCGGCTCCAGGGCTACAACTGTTACTCTTAATTTACCGGCCAATATCCCTGGGGATATTTCACCTTTTAATTTTGGTGGTATAGGTTACGGCAGCACATTTATATTAAAAGCCGTATTTCATGGCCGCGGTATTTCAGCATACAATTTTAGTGGACTGAAATAGGATAGAAACAATATTGTTTTAATCTTTATGTAAATTATATGGATAATTTTAAAAACCCGCGGTTTATTTCCCCTAACTGCGTAATGATAGAAGTTATATTAACTGCAAACGGTGGTAATGTTCCAAACAGTACCACTTTTGCAGAACAACAGCAATTAGTTAACCGGCCTATTGTAGCTATTGAAGTATTTAACAGTACAGATATGACATATAGTCCGATTTCGTCAGGTGTTCCGGTTATACCGCCAAGTATTATGAATTGCGGATTTTTAAACATACAACGTTCCGGAGGCCATGTTGGCGCAAAAGATGGGTTATACTATAAATTAATACCATTGTCCAGGCTAAGGAGTATGATTAATTTTAATTCTGCAATTAACCCACAGAGCAGCAGCACCCCTAATTTGTACCAGGTTAAGCCTATGTTCTTTTCATGGCCCGATAGTACTATCACATTTCCAACATCGGTTGCAATGGGTGTTGCCAGGTGGTCAGTTCCTATATTAGTTCACTATCTATTACAAGGTGAAAATAGTCACCCATACGAATAACAATGGCAGATAACAGGGGAAACCGCGGTATAGAACACCAGCAGCCGGACACGGTATTGCAGGCGTTTAGGCATTGGAATTTACCCAATTATGCTATCTATGCAGGTACAGACCAAAGGGATTGCTACGAGGGAGATAATATGGCCGAGGCGGAGCAAAATTTATCAGCCTGGTTGGATATGATTGCCAACAGTGGAACCGCGACTGTTTATACGCTGCGCGTATATGGTAATGATATTAATAATATCACAACCAAAAGCCCATACAAAGGAAGTACCACATTTAGGTTGTCGGAGCCTGGAGGCAACACCAGGAACAGCGACGGAAGTATTAATGTTAACCTTCCTAATATCGGAAATGTTAACCAGGGTGTTAACCAACAGATACTCCAGTTAATCGAAGGACAAAAGCAAATGTTAGGCACATTCAACCAACAGATGCTCCAGGCCAAAGAGGATAAATGGGACAAGATTTTAGCCATGTTAATTGAAGACCGGCAATCCAAAGTTGCAGAGCCATCCGCATGGGAAAAAATTGGCATGCTAATTATAGAAAAACCTGATATAATTGATAGGGTGGGATATATATTCCGGCCTGGAATTTATGTTAACCAACATGAACAACCTATTGCAGGGACAGAAAACAAAAATTTACCACAACAAAACAACCAACCAATGGCAGAGGCAACAATAACAGAAGAATTGACAGAAGAACAAATTAATGTCTTAAATGACAGGATATTTGCAGCGGAAGAAAAATTGGCCGCGCGTTTCGGTTTAGTAGCATTAACCGACATGTTAGAGAAAGTTGCCAATATGAGCGACGGTAAAATAAACGCATTAAAAGCATTTATGTAATATGGATAAGCCATTAGCATTGGTTGGAACCCATACATTATACCAGCCTTTTAATACTGCAATTGATTGGTGCAGGCCATTTAACCAAGTTGCATTTATCAACACCGGGTCAAGTGGCAATATATATATTAACTTACTTAAAGTTACACCAGGCAACCAACATATGGTTGCCTTAAACTTTGGGGAAGTTAATTTGGATACTTTTACTTTATCCCTGGATGATGGTGCGTCCGGAACAATAGTATTTACCATGTACGATAAAATTAATGTTAATAGATGATTGGGTTATTTAAATACACATTCAGCGGTTCCGGAGGTTCACAAGACTTACAATCTGTTTGTGATATTGGAAATAATACCGTTACAGGTATTATATTAAACGGAAACGGGTTAACCGTGATTAATCCGGTAACGGGTGGAAACAGCCAAAATATATCTTTCCAACAAAACCAATTTAACGAACCTGGCACTGGGTTTAACATGATTATTTCTTACCCATCATTAACAGCAAATAGGGTAATAGATTACCAGGACGGAGACGGAACACTTGCGTTTTTGTCCGATGTAACAACAGGAGATTTACAAGCTGTTACAACAGTAGGTAATATAACGACTAATGATATATATTGCAATGATATTTACATAGCGGACATTGCCAATGGTGGTTATCTAGGTATACATTGTGGAGATGGAACATTAGAAATATCTGACCCTGGATCAGATAATAGGTCTTGGTTGTTTGATTATAGTTTATTGACACCGTCAGTAAGGCGCGCTTATATTTTGCAAGACAGGGACGGCACATTGGCAATGCTTGACGATATACCATCAGGAATGACGCAACACCGCAACTACACACATGCGGTTACAGTAGGAGCAACGAGCATTACAGTATCAACGACAAGAA
>Ga0194059_1001301_pt1 | contig 10824 bp, 6 predicted proteins | sample SepL6211m_MetaG_FD_163426 | JGI IMG/M metagenome (GOLD analysis project Ga0194059, IMG submission 163426) | Anoxic zone freshwater microbial communities from boreal shield lake in IISD Experimental Lakes Area, Ontario, Canada - Sep2016-L626-11m | ecosystem: Environmental > Aquatic > Freshwater >... | reverse complement strand
GGCCGGCTCTGGAGCCGGCGGCGGCGCCCCTGCCTGTGGGGGTTTCGGTTGAGGTGGCTTCGGCCGAGTCGGCTATGGCCGTGGCGGTTGCGCCTGTGTCGGCTCCGACTGTGTCGGTCTCGGCCGTGTCGGTCCCGGCCGTGGCGGTCCCGCCCGTGGCGGCGGCTGGGGTGGTTGACGTTTCCCCTGGCCCGGGGGGCTCGGGTGACGACGGGGCGGGATAATCCGACCTCCCGCTCCAAGGCGACCGTGACCGCCAGCCCGGCTTCGTACAAGGACACGCTGAACCTGCTGCAAACGCCCTTTGCGATGCGGGCCAATGCCAGGCAGCGAGAACCCGAACTTCAGGCCCTGTGGGCGCAGCAAAACGCCGAGGGCCAGAACCTCTACGAACGGCTGAGCCGCACCAACCCCGGTGCGGTCTTCTCCCTCCATGATGGCCCCCCCTATGCGAATGGGGCCCTGCATGTGGGCCACGCCCTCAACAAGATCCTCAAGGACATCATCAATAAACAGGCCCTGCTGAAGGGTCAGCGGGCCCGCTTCCGGCCGGGATGGGACTGCCACGGCCTGCCGATCGAACTCAAGGTGCTGCAGGCCATGGCCGATGACGAGCGCCGGGCCCTGACTCCCCTGGAGTTACGCCGTCGCGCCCGCGATTGGGCCCTGGAGCAGGTGGACCAACAGAAGCGGGGCTTCCAGCGCTGGGGCATCTGGGCCGAATGGGACCAGCCCTATCTCACCCTGGATCCCGCCTACGAGGCGGCCCAGATCGGGGTGTTTGGCCGGATGGCTAAGGCGGGCCACATCTACCGGGGCCTCAAGCCGGTGCACTGGAGTCCCAGTTCCCGCACGGCCCTGGCGGAGGCCGAGCTGGAGTACCCCGATGGCCACACCTCCCAAAGCGTCTATGTGGCTTTTCCGGTGGTGTCCCTGCCGGGTGCCCTGGTGGCGCCCCTGCGCATGGCCGGCATCGAGGGGGTGACGGCGGCGGGCCACCGGGAGCAGGTGTTTGTGGCCATCTGGACCACGACCCCCTGGACCCTGCCCGCCAACCTGGCGGTGTCGGTGAATGGCAACCTGGACTACGCCTTCTGCCGCGACCGGGGGGCGGCCCCGGAGGCACCCCGCTATCTGCTGGTGGCCCTGGATTTGGTGGAGCGCCTGCGCGAAACCGCCGGATTGGACCTCGAGCCCCTGGTGACCCTCAAGGGCAGCGAACTGGCCGGCATCGAATACCGCCATCCCCTGCTGGATCGCACCTCGCCGGTGGTGCTGGGGGGCGATTACATCACGGTGGAGTCGGGCACGGGCCTGGTGCACACCGCCCCGGGCCATGGCGTCGATGATTTCAACACCGGCCGCCAGCACGGCCTGCCGGTGCTGTGTCCGGTGGATGAGGACGGCATTCTGACGGCGGAGGCGGGGCCTTTCGCCGGGTTGAATGTGCTCAAGGATGCCAATGGCGCCATCATCACGGCCCTGCGGGATGCGGGGGTGCTGTTGGCCGAACAGCGCTACGAGCACCGGTATCCCTACGACTGGCGCACCCGTAAACCGACGATTTTCCGCGCCACCGAGCAGTGGTTCGCCTCGGTGGAGGCGTTTCGCGAGCAGGCCCTGGCGGCGATTGATCAGGTGAGCTGGATGCCCGCCAGTGGTCGCAATCGCATCGAGGCGATGGTCAAGGACCGGGGCGATTGGTGTATCTCACGCCAACGCACCTGGGGTGTGCCGATCCCGGTTTTCTATCACCGCGAAACCGGCGAGGTGTTGCTGGATGAAGCCAGTTTGACCCACATTCAGGCCCTGGTGGCCGAGCATGGATCGGATGTGTGGTGGGAGCGCAGTGAGGTCGACCTGCTGCCCCCCGGGCGGGCCGGTGAGGCCGACCAATGGCGCAAGGGCACCGACACCATGGATGTGTGGTTCGATTCGGGATCGTCTTGGGCGGGGGTTTTGGGGGGCCTGGTGCCCGGCGGGACGGTCGCCACCACCGGGCTGAATTATCCGGCCGATTTATATCTGGAGGGCTCCGATCAGCACCGGGGCTGGTTCCAGAGCAGTTTGCTCACCTCGGTGGCGGTCAACGGTCAGGCCCCGTTCAAAACCGTGCTCACCCATGGCTTCACCCTGGATGAGAAGGGGCGCAAGATGAGTAAATCCCTCGGCAATGTGGTCGATCCGACCGTGCTGGTGGAGGGGGGTAAGAACGAAAAGCAGGAGCCCGCCTATGGGGCTGATGTGCTGCGGTTGTGGGTGAGTTCGGTGGATTATTCCGCGGATGTGCCCCTGGGGCCCGGCATTGTCAAGCAACTGGCCGATGTCTACCGCAAAGTGCGCAATACGGCCCGCTATCTGCTGGGTAATTTGCATGATTTTGACCCCACTAAGGATGCGATACCGATTGCCGAGTTGCCGCTGCTGGATCGTTGGATGCTGCAGCGCACCGCCAAGCTGATTGATGCGGTGAGTGCCGATTTTGAACGCTATGAGTTCTATCGCTTCTTCCAGGCCCTGCAGAACTTCTGCGTGGTGGATCTTTCCAACGTCTACCTCGACATCGCCAAGGATCGGCTTTATGTTAGTGGGGCCGATTCGTTCCGCCGCCGCAGCTGCCAGACCGTGCTGCATCTGGTGGTGGAGCGCCTCGCCGGCCTGATTGCCCCGGTGCTCTGCCACATGGCCGAAGACATCTGGCAGAACCTGCCCTATCCGGTGGCCGAGGCCTCGGTGTTTGAGCGGGGCTGGCCCGTGGTGCCGGAGGAATGGCGCAACCCAACGTTGGAGCCTCCGTTGGAGCAAATCCTGTCGCTGCGCACCCTGGTGAATCGCCAGTTGGAGACCTGCCGCAAGCCCCAGGGCGGCGGCGGCCAAGCGCAGGGGAGCACCGAGGCGATCGGCTCCTCGCTCGAAGCCCAGGTGCACCTGGAATGGGCCCCAGGCGAGGCCAGCGAGCATCTGCGCCAGGCCCTCGATCTGCTGGACAGCAGCCCCCACCCGGAGGTGGACAACCTGGCCGATTGGCTGCTGGTCTCCGGCCTGCAGATCGGCGGGGAGCCCCCCACCGAGGCTCTCGCCGAGGCCCGTGAGGGCGGCATCACCGTGCGCATCAGTCGGGCCGAAGGCCAGAAATGCGAGCGCTGCTGGCACTACGAAACCGACATCGGCCAGTTCTCGGCCCACCCCAGCCTGTGTGGACGTTGCGTGGCGGTGTTGGAGGGCTGAGCTTCTGATTTGGGACCTACTCCGTCCCATTTTCAGAACATCCCCCCCCATTTGGGGGGTAATCAAGCCGTTCAACCGTTGGTCATTACGGCAGTCGTGTAAAAGATGTATCAATTATCAAATATTTTCCCATGTCAAAGCAGCAAATCACGGCATTGTTGCAAGTGATCATGGGCGACAGCGCCTTACAGGAGCGAATCGTCGAGGCTACCGACCTGGATACCGTTCTTTTACACCTGGCATCGGTAGGGGAGGTTGCCAGGCAATTTGGCGGCATGGATAGGATTGCAAAAATTTTAAGTAATTATTCTTCCGACCAACTCGGCGATGGCGATCTAGATGGGGTCAGCCAGTTCATCGCCACCATCGCGAAGGAGGGTTAGATGGGCACTTCGCCCAGGTAGTTGCCTTAGGCCAGCACCAGTCCACCCATCACCAGGGATGTCAACCCCTTGTCGAGGTTGATCACATTGCGGATCTGCATGGGTGGGGGGTCGGGAGAAAACAGGATAGGAAGGCCTGAGGGGTGTTCGTTATCCGTTTCGCTTGAGCATGGGCGCAATTCTGCTATTCGAACGCCTTGGACGCCATCCGGCTGATGCATGGATTTTGCAAGATTTGCTTGATTTCGAAACAAGCTTATTAAGAATTATCAATGACTGAAGAGCGCAAGGCTTAATCCTGTAATAAATAGCTAGTTTAACTCTGCACATATTAAGATCAAAATGCTCAAAAAGCAACTAAAGCTGAATCCCATATTTCTGGGATATATGTTGTCGTCCTTCTTCGTCTGTCTTATAAATAAGCCAGCGCTAGCAGCTGAAAAAGTTGAGTGTGGTGCGGGAGCTAGCGTAACTGTAGTAAATGGCGTGATTGTGTGCGCCGTCGAAACGAAAGTTCCAGCAGAAGCTAAGTGTGACACAGCAAATTATAAAACCGAAGTGGTTAATGTCTATCATTCTGATCTAGGCAAACTAATTGAACTCATAAAAGCAACGAGTATAGACTGCGCTTCAGCAATTGGTACAGTTGACAATCCTAAATCTATTATCATAAGAGGACAGGAAATTTATCCTCTACCAGACAAAAATCTTGTAAATTCAAAGAATCCAATTAATCCTCTCAGATTGCTAAAAGAAGCAATAGCTAACTTAGACAATCCCTTAGAGCGTGTAAATATGGACATCTGGGCAATTGAGCTAGCAAGCGCCGATTCAGCAAAACTTGCTAATATAATGGAGCAAATCAATCGAGAAATTGATCAAACTCGCCACGCTATGCAATTAACTTATAAAGAATTAACAAATATGGGACGCACAATTACAGTCAGTCCCATGCAAAAAATGGATCCCAAGCTAACTTATCTTATTAATAAAACAGATGTTAGCGGAGATCAAAGGCTATCCTTAATGGATATTTTGTTTCGTATTAATATGGCCAACATGGCACCACCTCAGTCTAAGCATGAACAACCAATATCGGATGATGAAAAAAGAGCTAATATTAAAGATACTAAAGACCAAATACTTGTGTACGATACAGCAGCTAACCGCATATGTGATTTTTTAGGTAATAATTCCAAGCCTCAACTGTTTGCTAGATTTAACCAATACGAAGGCAGAGAAATTAAAAATTATGAGATGAGAAGTATTTTTACCAATGATCCGATTCCGCCTTTTAGGCGTCCCTTCCAAAGATTCCAGGAAATAGCCCTACATCAACAATTTACACCAACTTCTCATCCAAAATGTAATGATGGTCATCTCACAAACTTGAAATTAACAGATGAGAAAGAGCTGGATTTTGTGTGGCGTGCTGGACAAGAATGGATTAGAAGACAGAAGACACTTTTAGAGTATCTAAACAGTATTAATGATGGAGATGCCATGAAAAGAAGTCAATCCGCTGCGAAGCTGGACTCCATATTGAGCCCTATTGTTGATGCCATAAACTTAGATATCGAAGATTATTTTATAAAACCTACGTTACATCGTATCAAAGAAATTGTCGGACGTGATCGCAGTGTCGAATACGCAGAAGTTGGCAAGATAAGTCTTTCAGGCCTTAATGGTATGAAATCACAAGTGAATTCGGCCAACACAAATAGTCTAGATGAACCTACACCCCTACGCCTAGATAAGTTAATTCAGGATGCCAATGTAATAAACGATAGTACAAAAAATCTCTTGCCTGGACTTTCTAAAATCGCTCTTCCCACTGGATTTAATGCTCTTGATCCAGCTAGTGCCGTCTCTATTCTGGCCGCTCTTTCTAAGGAGGATCAACGCTGGCGGACTATGTCGAATGGTATTGAATTTTCCATCACACCAACGGTTCTACGTGATCGTACCTCTGCCTTATTAGATATAGATTTTAAGAAAGCAGAGCCTGAAAAAGAATCCGTATCAATTTCAGAAAAAAATCCCCTGCGTACACCATCCCAGACATCGGTAACTAGTTTAAAAACAAAAGTACAAGTCAACGTCTGGGATCTTTTTGCACTCTCCAGTCTTAATAATCAGACTACAGTCACCGGACGCCGCTGGAATGTACCGATTGTAGGTCCCATCTGGGAAGGCATCTTTGGGGATATACCCGTGGTTGGAAATCTTTTAAGTCCAAGGCGGCCACCAGTCAATATTCAACACCAAACAATCATGATAACTAATACTTTGATTGTCCCTTCAGCGAAAGGGCTTTTGGAAGCTAATCCAGAATTAAATAGTCAATACAATCAAAACAACCTAAATGTTCAAAATTATCAAAAAATTCAAAATAATTATTTAAGCCCAACCCCATACCCCCAACCTGCACCTAGGTACTGATAGCCGAACATAATTATTGACTTTTCATTGAACCATCTTTATCCAGCTAACAGGAACAACTCCTTTGCAACAAAATGACGAATCAAGCAATTATTACTCCAGATAAAAACCTCTTTTCTATCGAAGAAGAGTACGATCCCAAAAAACAACCATGGTTTGCGCTTGTTCAGCACTGGATACCCCGCCTGCTGGGAATTGTTCCATTGGTGGTGTTGACATCTAGCTTGATGAGTCAGGGCGGAATACAATTCGGTGCAGAAATGTATTTAGTTTCCCTTATTTCGATTTTTGTTTTATTATTTTGGTATATTTTAGTTTATTCTTTATCTGTAAAATGCGCCCAAGACTTTTATGTTCGTATTAAGCCAGGTTTATTAAACAATTTTTCAGACAATTTAATTAATTACTTTTTATTAAAAGAAGGCAAGCCTAAAGGGTTAAATCAAATCAAGTTTTTGGGACGTGGCATTTTGTATAAATTTACTTCAGTTCCATGGACTCAACAAGAGCCGCATGATCCCCAGTCTAAAACCACTAGCTCTGTTAATGATTCCAATGATTTCCGACAAAATCTGATTCTGAGATTCGCTCTTATTAGTAAGTCCTTAAAAATAGTATTTCTATACTTATTTTTTCTACGTATTCAAGTTTTTATAGCTTTAATCAGCGCATTATTGTTTCAGACTGGCCAAGTCAATGATATCGTTCTAGCTATTATTCTAGATCGTGACTGGCCGGCATTTTTATTTGCCATTTTATTTGCGTTTTTGCTTTCCCTATTGCTTTGGCATACATCTAGATATCTCACTTGGGTCGTACCAGCATTAAAAAAAGGAAATGTTATTTCCACTGGCTTGTTTACACCTACAGGTGAAATGATTCTACTTTGGCTGGCATGGTTTAGCCTGGCACTTTTTACGGTTCCTATTGCTGAACAGGCCTATGGGCCACTGATTGCTGAACAGGCCTATGGGCCACTGAAGCTATTTAGGCCTAACTATCTCTGGCATATCATCTTTCTGCTCTCATTTCAAGCTGGAATTATTTACCTTTGGCGACAATTTGACTTTCCCAAGCCGACATGGACACCACGGTTTCGGCGGCGCTTCTTTAGTCTTTATGGATTTGGCCTAATTCTGCCTTTCCTGTTTACATACCTGAAAGCATATGAGATTCCGGAGCTTGTAGGTTCCCTAGGAATTTTGTTTTGGGCACTTTCAGCATTATTAATTGCGACTTCAATTGTATATCAGTTCAGTATCTTAACAGGCATTCCTTTGTTGTCTACTTTGATTATTGGGGCATATTTTATGAATATAAATAGAACTAATGATAACCATGCCTTAAGACTTAAAAAGCCTGAACACTCTGTACTAGAACTACATAAAAAGGATTACAAAAGATTGCCTATATTAGCAGATAAGTTTGTAGATTGGATCAAATCACCCGTTACTGTTCACAAGGAAAACGGCAGTGTGACACAAACTACTATTTTTAATTTGGCTAAAAACTATAAAATAAACTGTGAGAAAAGAAATTCAAACAAAGATTGTAGATATCCTATTTATATTGCATCTGCCCAGGGTGGCGGCATCTATGCGGCTTATCACACTGCTAAAACATTCCAAACGATTACCGATAATTTGCCTAAGTTCAGAAATCATCTCTTTGCTATTAGTTCCGTTTCCGGTGGAAGTGTTGGATCAGCTATTTATGCTAATTGGTTGCGAAATTGTAGTCCTAAAGATACAAAAGAAATTGATAATTTCTTCGATCGACCTAGGGATCCACTAGCTCTTATTGTTGCTTCGATGTTTTTTGGCGACCTGTTTCAAAGATTTTACCCGATACCTGTGGCAGCTTGGGATCGTAGTCTTGGTCTTGAATTAGCTTTTGAGCCTAGGCATAAGAAAATAATTAATAAATCTGATGGTTCTAACCCTGAATCCACTAAAAATGAATGTATTAATCTTAATGAATCTTTTTACGAGACTCAAGGGGTAGAAGGACCCTTCTATGATAACAAACAAAAAGCAAAGATCAGAGGCTATTCTAATCCAACTCCTTTTTTAGTGCTTAATACGACTGAAGTTGATAATGGTCGTCGTTATTTAATATCCCCATTTAGGGTAGATAATAGGTCTACAGACGCTGATTTTCATGAACCATGGCCTCAGCCCGTTGAAAATCAACAATTTAGAGACATGTCTTATAGTACAGCAGCTGGTTTAAGTGCTCGCTTTCCATTGATTAGTCCATATGGCTTTTTCCCTGAACAAAGAGCTCGTCTTTTCATTGATGGTGGCCTTTATGACAATTCTGGCGCAATTACAGCAACTGAAATAGTTTCGGATTTGAAACGATATGTTGGCGAGAAGTATATCGATAAATCTACTATAAAAGAATTGAAACTCGAAAAAAATCTGTCTTATAATTTATTTCGATTCAAACAAGTTTCTATTCTTGACAAGAATGCGATTGAGCTAAATTCAAATTATGCTAATCCAGAACAGCTTGCCAAAACAAATAAGTTTAAGTTTTTTGGTTGGACTGCTTTAACATCAGTCTTTTCTACACGGGAATCCCGTACAGGAAAAGCTGTAGATATTTTTATAAACAATGGATTTAAGAATGATAATGTGGTTGGTAAGGTTTTGATTGAGAAGCAATTTCTCCTGGGTGGCATGCCTAGTCCCGTTTTTTCAATTCCATTAGGATGGAAACTTTCTTGTCAGGCCCGAGCTTTCATAAATGACCAGCTGCAAGTAAATGACCAGTATAATTTAATCAAATCCCGTCATGTATTCATACCTTGCGAATTAAAAAATGAAAGAATTCTAAAGAGAGAGCCTGTACGAAGTAGGCATCTTATATACTTAATGCACACCCCAAAAATATTCGATAACGAACAAGAGCTTTCGTATTCAATTAACGAGTTAATTAGAGAAATCAGACTTCAAATTGATCCGCAAGAATATACTTCGCAATACTGATCTTTGCTGAGTTGTCGCTGAATCTTCCAAATGATCTCCGACAAGTTCTATTTTTTGACCGCATTGGCTACTTTTAATTCATTCGTTCAAGCGCAACTTCGCCAGGTCGCCTCCCCCGAATCCATTGTTGCGATTGCAGCTGAATACGGCTTTGCAATCACCCTGCAGCAGCTCAACTTTTTTTCGACTCGATCAAGCTCCTACCATTGTATCTGGGCGGACAAAGGTGAAGCGTGGCACGAGAATTTCTTCTCAGGCAAGCGCCAACTGGAACCGTTGACAGCTTGATCAACCAGCCCACCTGGCTGGCAAGCACCAACTCTGGCAGCCGGGGATCCTTGATGTTTTTCAATTAATGCTGCTCTATTGAAGCTGTTCTGGTTGCTCTCCTGGCCTCAGCTCCACTCCTCCGCAAACACCCGCCGCACGATTTCGGTCACTTCGGCGGCCATGCGGGCGTCATGGCCCACGCCGGCGCCGGGGGATGTGGGGATGCGCAGGACCAGGGCGAAGCAGCGTTGCCGGGGAGGGCCGCTGCGGCGGTCGATGAACTGGGCAAAGGCGGCGTAGGTGAGGGCGTCAATCTCTGGATCGTCCGTTTCGGCGCCGTAGCCCAGCTTGGAGAGGATCACGGGGCTTTCCACCCCATCGTCCAGGCCCAGGTTTTCCAGGGCCGCATCGATGTAGCGGGCGGTGTCGTGGCCCAGGCCCTCCACCAAGGTTTTAAGGCTGGTCCATTGGGCGCCGGCCAGGCGTTGATCGGGCCCTAGCTGGCGGTGCCAGCCCACCAGGGTCAGGAGCCGCACCAGATCGGCGGCGCTCACCAGGTTGCGGGTGCGGGGCGGTTGGCGGTAACCCACCAGCACCCCCGGTGGGCCGACCAGGGCGCCGTTCTCGATGTAGCTCGGTGTTCCGTAGCGGCCCATCAACACCAGGCTTGGGTTGCCCGTCAGCTGCCGCAGCCATTCCTGCACGTTCTCCTCCCCCGGATTCACCAGGGTCTTGAACAGGGCCCCCACCGCATTGGAGTGGCCTGGAGATTGGGCGTCCTTTTCGTAGCTCACCATCTCGCGAAAGAGGTCGCCAAAGCCTTCGCCTCCGGACCGCGCTTCCCCATCGCCCCCCGGGCCGATCCGACAGACGCCGATGGGGGTCATGGGGCTGCGGCGGTTGGCCTGGCAGAGCACATGCAGGGCCGCGGCGATTTTGGTGGCGCTCCAGAACTGCACATTGATGCCCTCGGCCTGGCGTCCATACCAGCGCACCCGCAGGGGCTGGTTGGTGCCGAAGCTGCCGATGGCGACGCAGGCCTGGGCCACCTCCTCGCTGAGGAATTCCAAGCCGCCCAGGCCCTCTTGTCCGGACAGGATCGCCGGCGCCTGGCCCCGGCGGGGATAGGCGCCAAAGCCGGGGCTCGCCGCCGGATAGGGGACTAGATCGGGGGGTACCTGCTCGAGCTGGCGGGCGTACGCCGGCACCGAGGCGGCGAAGGGGGAATCGGCCAGTCCCCGATCCAGCAGGGGCAGGTGGTCGTCACTGGCCAGGCCTTGCGCCTGCAGGTCTTCGCCCTGCTGCCTGAGCTGCCGGTAGGGGCTGGTGGGGCCTTGGCCGGGGTGGGCTAGGGCGGCGTCCAGGGCCGCGCTGGTGCGGGGGCCAATGATGCCATCGGGCCGTAACCGGGCTCGGCGTTGGAAATCTCTGGTCGCCAGCGAGGTTTCCCTGTTGCCTGCCGTCCTGATGGGGCCGGCCAGAAAGCCCAGTGCGGCCAGTTGCCCCTG
>Ga0194059_1001300_pt1 | contig 10825 bp, 9 predicted proteins | sample SepL6211m_MetaG_FD_163426 | JGI IMG/M metagenome (GOLD analysis project Ga0194059, IMG submission 163426) | Anoxic zone freshwater microbial communities from boreal shield lake in IISD Experimental Lakes Area, Ontario, Canada - Sep2016-L626-11m | ecosystem: Environmental > Aquatic > Freshwater >... | reverse complement strand
GGGCCAGAAAGTTCGAGTTGGCTTGCAGGATTCATGTCACTTGCGAAATGGCATAGGAGTTTTTGCCGAACCTCGCGAAATATTGAAGCAGTTGGGTGATTACGTTGAAGTTCCCGGTTCAGCCGATTGCTGTGGTGCTGCCGGAAGTTATGCGCTCTTGCAGAAGAAAAATAGTCGCAAAGTAGTAAGTCAGAAGATTGCAGATATCAAAGCCCTAAATCTTGATTACATCGCAACGGTTAATCCTGGATGTACTCGACAATTGGTTACCGAACTTCGGCGGGCACGAGTTAAAACTAAGGTCATTCATCTCGCGGAATTAGTTGCTATCTCGCATAACAAATGAACTCAGAATTTTCTCTAGAAACTCTCAAATCATCTTGGAACCAAGTTTTAGATGCAATTTTAGAAGTAGATCGCGTTGCGTGGTTGCTCTGGTTTGATGCCAGATTAGTGAAACTTGAGGGCGAAGTATTGGAGGTGAGTTTCGCCGATAGTGAGAAATTTAGTGGCGACCACAACTTTAAAAGCGCACGTAAACCAGAACAAACTGCCAAACTAGTATCCGCAATCTTAAAAGTTACTGGTCAGAAGGTGGAGGTTATTGAAGCTTGAAACGATTATTCCTGCTCATAACACTCTGCCTATCCCTTGTTTCAAATAACGTAATCGCTGCCGGTCCCCTGCAACTTGTAACGGCTGGTCCTGGAAATAGAATTCATGGCGTAGATATAAGTAGATGGCAACATCCCTACGATAAACCAATTAATTTCACAAAGATGGCAACAGCTGGAGTTCGATTTGTAATTATTAAGGGCGCTGATGCCCAAGCACCTGCTGATGTTCTAGCGAAAAAATACTTAATTGCTGATCGCGCTGCAGCACAAGCTGCTGGTTTATATACCGGCTTCTACTATTTTTCTTATCTACCTGACTCAACCAAGAAAGCCGAAATTATTGCGGATGCTAAAGCGCAAGCCCAGAAAGTTATCTGGCGTCTTGCCGAAATTGGTGGCTATACCGAACAAGATTTACCGGTTGCTCTAGATCTTGAAACTAATTGTGTCCGTAAGATTGCTGGTGTCTGCAAAAAGTTTGCGAATAAAGATCAAGTCTCACTCTGGGCGAAGACTTGGCTAAGTGAAGTAACTTTAAAGACTAATCGCAGACCATTTATTTATTCTTATCCGAACTTCTTGCAGAGCGCGATGGCACGTTCTAAAGAGTTGGCGCAATATCCTTTGTGGATTGCAGCCTATGGAAAACACCCTGCGGTTGCTACAAATCATCCGGGAATGAAATCGGTTGGATGTTTCGCACACTCTTGGACAAAGGCCGATTGCACCGCTGATTATCAAATTTGGCAGTACACATCTTGTGGCAAGGGATCAAAGTATGGTGTTGCCAGTTCACGGATAGATTTAAATGTATTTAGCGGCAACGAAGATAAGTTTTATGCGCTTACCAAAGGAGTTTGGCAACCAGATGTAGTGGATCTACTCCCATATAACGAGACAACTACTGCAACTTTGATATCAAGTGTTACATCAATAACCACAAATGATGTTGCGAATTTTGTTGTAGATGCGGTCAGACCAAATGGAACACCTGTTGTGACCGGTAGTGTGCGATTAGTTTCTGCTGATTCACTTGTCAAAGCCGGGGTTCAGGATGTAATTCGCTCTGCATCTGGTCGTTGGACTCTTAAGATTTCTGGTTTATTGGCAGGGACATATGTTGGCTTCGTTGAATATTTCGATGAATCAAATACCCATGCAAGCTCTGTGATACCCGTGATGTTTGAGGTAGCGCAAGGCCCGACCCCATCCCCAAAACCTTCACCTACTAAGAAGCCTGTGCCACAACCAGTCGATGCCTGCGCGGGGCAGATTCGAAATTAGAGTTAATTGAAAGATAGAGTTGCTCCTTGTGAGCAGCGAAAAATCGATCCCGCTAAGCCATGGCATCATCCGCCAAGACCGCAAACTTTCTGATGGTCGCACAATCTCTTATTACGATTCAAAAGAAACTACTCGAGAAGCAATCGATACCCGCCCAGTTGAGAAACGTCCGGGACTTGGTGAACTTCGCTTAGATGCGCTGACAAATGAGTGGGTCGTTATGGCGGCACATCGCCAAGCTCGAATCTTCTTGCCACCAAAAGAGTTATGTCCACTCTGTCCGACGAAGCCTGGTCTGCAATCTGAAATTCCCGAGAACAGATATGAAGTTGTCGTCTTTGAAAATCTTTCACCATCCTTAGCTATCGCTGGAAGTGATTGGAAGTTGCCGGCTTACGATGGTCTGGATACTCCGATTGTGGATGCCGCTGGATTCTGCGAAGTGCTCTGTTATACCGATGATCACGAAGCAAACTTTGGTTCGCTATCACTTGAACAGATGCGCATTGTTATGGAAGCTTGGCGAGATCGCACTCGCGAAATTGCAAAGCTGCCACATATCGCGCACATTTTCCCCTTTGAAAACCGCGGCGTTGAAATCGGTGTAACTCTGCATCATCCTCATGGTCAGATTTACGCCTATTCATATCTGCCACCACGCGTTGAAAAGATGTTGAAGGTTGCAAGCGACCACTTTGCAAAGCATGCACGCCCATTGCTTAGCGACATTATTGCGCGCGAACTTAAAGATGAAGTTCGTATCGTTGCGCAGAACAACCACTGGATTGCCTACGTGCCATTCGCATCGAGATATCCATTCGAAATTCATATCGCGCCAAAGAAGTTTGTTGCAGATCTAGCCGCTCTTTCCGATGAGGCTGCCGATGCATTCGGTGAGGTTGCTAAAGAGGCGTTGCAACGCCTTGACGGTGTCTTTGGAATCGAAATGGCATACATGGCTTCATGGCATCAAGCGCCAGTAAATGTTGGCCGTGAAGTTCTTGGACTTCATATGCAGATCACAAGTATTCGCCGTGCCCCAGGTAAATTGAAATATCTAGCGGGATCAGAATCTGCGATGCATGCCTTTATTATGGATTTAAAACCAGAGCAATCTGCAGCACAAATGCGCGATGTAAAAATCTAATGCGCGTTCTAGTTACTGGTGGCGCCGGATATATCGGATCAACTGCAGTCGCAATTCTCTTAGAACGTGGCTACGAGGTTAATGTTTTAGATGACTGTTCGACAGGGCATGCAGATGCAGTTTCCGCCCAAGCTAAATTTGTTAATGGATCTATCCTGGATATCGGCGCTGTATCAAACGCGTTGAAGGGTTGCGACGCTGTAATTCACTTTGCAGCGAAATCCCTGGTGGGTGAATCTGTTGAGAAACCAGATTTATATGAAGATGTAAATGTAAATGGCACGCGAATCCTCTTGGCCGAAATGGCTAAAGCAGGTGTGCGTAAGTTGGTCTTCTCTTCTACTGCTGCAACATATGGCGAACCAGAAGTTATCCCAATCACTGAAGATTCATTAAACAAACCAACTAGTCCATATGGAACAACTAAATTGGCAGTTGATCAGATGATTACAGCCGAATCAAAATCTGGATTAGCTGCGATAAGTCTTAGATACTTCAATGTTGCTGGCGCCTTTGAATCTAAATCAGGCTGGCTTGCAGAGCGCCACGATCCAGAGACGCATCTGATACCTAATTTGCTTCGAGCAACTGCGCAGAAGCCACTTAAGGTTTTCGGTAATGATTGGCCGACAAAAGATGGCACATGTATTCGAGATTATGTGCATGTAGTTGATTTGATTGATGCCCATATCTTGGCACTTGAGAATCTTGAAGTAAGCAACCACAAAATTATTAATCTTGGCAGTGGCGGCGGCTATTCAGTTACGGAAGTTATCGATGGCGCTGCAAAAGTTATTGGGCGCGAAATTCCAGCCGAATTAGCTTCACGCCGCTCTGGCGATCCCGCAGTTTTGATTGCTGATATCTCTAAAGCTAAGAGCCTTTTAGGTTGGTCGCCTAAGCGCAATATCGAAGATATGGTCGGCGATACTTGGAAATCACAAAATGCATCCACTGGCAATTAGATTTCAAGAACTTTTCGGAGAAGCCCCAGAAATAATTGCGGCTGCACCTGGCCGGGTAAATCTAATCGGAGAACACGTCGATTTCTTAGATGGTTTTGTTCTTCCCTTCGCAATTTCAGATTTAACAACAGTTGCAATAGCTAGAACTTCGAGCAATCAGATAAGAGTTGCCTCTCTTCAAAAAGAAGGTGTAATTTCTAAAGTTGATGCTAATAAGTTAGAGCCAAAGAGTGGTGAGGCTTGGACTCGCTATCCAGTCGGTGTTCTCTGGTCACTTGGAATTAAATCTGGTCTCGATATTTTGGTTGATGGCCAAGTTCCACTAGGGGCTGGACTCTCTTCAAGTGCGGCGCTGGAATGCGCCGTGGCAACCGCGGTGAATGAACTATTTAACTTGAATCTATCTCTGCCCGAGCTGGCCCGAGCAACCCAACGTGCTGAGAATATTTATGTCGGAATGCCATGCGGAATCATGGATCAGTCCGTCTCGTTAATGGCAACAAAGGGCAATGCACTCTTGCTAGATACCCGCGATCTTTCTACCGAACAAATTCCTTTTGATATCGCTCCCCTTGGTTTAGAGCTCTTAGTTATTGATACTCAAGTGCATCATGCTCTTGTAGATGGTGGATATGCCGAACGTCGGGCATCGTGTGAAAAAGCAGTAGCCGATCTTAGTATCACTTCGCTTAGAGATATTAGCGTTTCAGAATTTGTTGCCCGCAAAGCTGAACTTGATGAAAAAACTTATCTTCGTGCCTTTCATGGCGTTACTGAAATGCAGCGGGTATTAGATGCGGTTGCGCTTCTTAAAGCTGGTGACTTTGTTGGCTTTGGTGAAGTAGTAACTGAGGCACATCAATCACTTCGGGATAACTACACCGTTTCATGTCCAGAGTTAGATTTAGCGGCTGATATCGCAAACAAATTTGGCGCACTTGGCGCCCGGATGATTGGTGGCGGCTTTGGCGGAAGTGCAATCGCACTTATAAAGGCCAAAGATGGCGAACTTATTAAATCTGAAATTAAAGATGGATTTATGAAGGCAAAATTTAAGAACCCAAGGTTCTTTTCGGCACTGCCTAGCGCTGGTGCTGCAATATTAAATTAAATCTGGACTATGTCCGTACCCTTAATCGCAACTTGAATTTTTGGTAAGGCAATCTTGGTTGGGCCAGAAATAGCAGTGCCATCTTTTGTAGGATCAAATTGCGCTCCATGACATGGGCAAATAAGTAAATTGCTCTTTGCGTCGTAACCAACTGTGCAACCTTGGTGTGTGCAAATTCTGGAATATGCAAAGACGCCGGCTTTGGTTCTAAAGAGAACACTTGGTGTGCCATCTGCTGCGGCAAATGCCTTAGTTGAACCAATCGGAAAATCGGCCAACTTTACAATTGCTGTACCAGTCTCTGGAGTTGGAGTTACGGCTCTAAATTTACTGCCAGCAAATACTGCCGCAACCGATGCGGCCGCTACGCCAACTAAACGAAATACTTCTCGGCGGTCGCGAAGGTCAGGCAATAGCGCGGTTACATGACGACCTTTAGTATTTTGGCGAACTAAGAAGAAAAGTGCGAGCCAGAGAATTGCATATGCAGTGTCGCTGCCCAGAAAATATGGCTTAACTGACCAAGTTGCAGATAACCACAACGTCACCGACAGAAGGAAGCCACCGAACGCTGCAAGTTCGAGTGCAATACCGGTAAGTGTTGCAATACCAATTGCAAACTCTGAGAGCATTACGAGCCAACCAAATAAAGTTGCATGCTCGAGCATATGTTTTAGAATAAATGAGATTGGTGAAGTGTCGAGATAACTTGCGATTTGTGCGCCGATGTAATGTGCCGAATTTTTATCTAAGAATCCTGAATCAGTTGCTTTATTCCACCCGCCATAAATAAAAGTAACTCCGAGAAATAGTCGGATGATGCGCGCGGCTACTGGGGTGTTTTGCCAAGATTTAGCGAGGCTGTAATTTGCCAATTAACGAACCTTTCTTCATTGGGGAGAAAGCTCCCTCACTTGGACTCGAACCAAGAACCTGCCGATTAACAGTCGGCTGCTCTGCCAATTGAGCTATGAGGGATTAAATGAACATGCGAACTATATCTGACGCTCGGCGGCTAGCCCAATCAACCTAATTCGCCCAAGGCGGCATCTTTCTGGACCCGGCGCTCGGCCTCCATCGAAACAAGAGCTGCAAAGGTCTCGTTGTATTGCGCCTCATTTTCAGTTGGGTTGAGGCGTTGCAGCGTCGATTTAATTTCTGCGATAGATCTGCTTAAGGCAACTTCGCGAAGTCTGGCAAATATCGCCTCGACATAACGTTCGGAAATTTCGCGATCCGTACGAATTGGTTCAACTGTCAATTCAGTTATAAGTGCGCGGATATCTTCACTCTCACTGCTCTCTAAGAGTTTTTGAATATTTATCTCTGGGGCGGCATCTATCTGAGTACGAAGTTGGTGATAGGCCCAATAAGAAAATGCATTCTTCTCAAGGCGCGCCCAATCTTTTGCCATCTCTGGAAATTGCAACTTAATTTTTAAAACTTCGCGCTCCATCATCAGTATTGGATCACGCAAATTAACTTCCGATTGAACTGCAGGTTCTAGGTTCTGAGATGGAACACTTCTGGTTGCAGTTTTCTTTATCGCACTTGTGACGATATCAACTTCAAGGCCCAACCACCCAGCAACTAAACGGGCATACTCTGGGCGTAGTGATGCATCACGAATTTTTCCAATGAGTGGCGCAACTTGGTTTAGCGCTGATACTCGACCTTCGGCAGAATTAACATCGTACTTTGCAATCTCGCTCTTGATAGCAAATTCGAATAACGGAACCCGACGGGCAATTAAATCGCGAACAGCGGCATCACCATTTGCGATTCGAAGATCACAAGGATCCATGCCTGAAGGTTCAACGGCAACGAAAGTTTGAGCAACAAATTTCTGGTCATCATCAAATGCCCGAAGCGCTGCTTTTTGTCCTGCGGCATCGCCATCGAATGTGAAAATCACTTCACCGCGAAAAGCATCGTCATCCATAAGCAATCGTCGGATGACACGAATGTGATCATCACCAAATGCAGTGCCACAAGTTGCGACCGCTGTTGTTATGCCGGCCAAGTGCGCTGCCATTACATCGGTATAGCCTTCAACAATTACAACTTGGCGCTTCTTGGCAATCTCTTTCTTCGCCATATCCAAGCCATAGAGAATCTGGCTCTTCTTATAAAGAGGAGTTTCGGCGGTATTCAAATATTTTGGTCCCTGATCAACTTCATCACTGGCAAGTTTCCGAGCGCCGAATCCAACAACATCGCCAGAAATATCTTTTATCGGCCAGACCAAACGATTGCGATATCGATCTATCGGACCTTTGCTGCCATCTTTAGTCAGCCCAGCTAGTGATAATTCGTTATCGGTGAAGCCAAGAGTTTTCAAATGTTTATAGAGGCCATCCCATTCATCAGGAGCGTAACCAACACCAAAAGTTTCTGCTGCCGCTTTATCAAAGCCGCGCTTCTGCAGGAAATCGCGCCCAACTTGCGCAGTACCTGGCAAGTTAATCTGTTCACGATAAAAATTCATCGCCGCAACATTTGCCGCAACCAACCTTGAACGATTGATACTTGGACCTGCACTCGTATTAGTTCCGTCATATCGCAGTGTGTAGCCCATGCGATCTGCCAGACGTTCAACAGATTCCGAGAAAGAGAGATGATCCATCTTCATCAGGAACGCAATTGCATCTCCGCCGACACCGCAACCGAAACAGTGGAAGAAACCTTTACTTGGGGTTACATGGAATGAGGGGCTCTTCTCATCATGAAATGGACAGAGACCTTTTTTCTGTCCGCCACCGGCGCTCTTTAATTGAACGAAATCGCCAACAACATCATCTATTGCGCTGTTATCGCGAACATAGGTGACATCTTCATCGCGAATTCGACCGGAAGCCATGGGGTTATCTTAATCGCGCATAGAGCGCGATTGCTCCTGGATCAGTTAAAGAAGCAACTTGGTCAATAACTACGCGCAATTTTGCCTCATCTGTTGTTGCACGCTTCCAATCTTGAAGGAAGAAGGATTCCAAAGTATTTGGTGCGCCCTTTAATACTGCGGCAACTAATTCGTGAATTAAAACCTGTTCGTTGTCATATCGCTTTGCTGAATGTGCGGCATTAATAATATAAAAACCGGCAAGTGATTTAAGCAGTGCAACTTCGACATGTTGGGCCCGGGGAACAAGTAAATTTGCGTTGTATCTTGTTAGATCGCCTTGGCCATAATGTGCCCGAGTTTCTTCCTCCGCAGCTCTGGCGAAGCGACCAACAAGTTGGCTCGCTAAATCCTTTAGCCTGGCAAGTGCGCTATGACTGCCATCATATTCTTTAGGCCAGCAAGAAAGTTTCTGTAAGTTTTCAAGTGCGACCCGGGCTTCATCGATTGTGATATCGGCAAGATTATTTGATTGCGCATCCTTATAAATATCTGGAAAATCATTTGTTAAATCATGTAATTTAACTTGGCCAGAAACTAAAGCATCCTCTAAATCATGAACGCTGTAAGCAACATCATCAGACCAATCCATTATTTGGGCTTCGAATGATTGACTTCCGATTGGCGCATCTTTGCGAACCCAATTAAATATCTCTAAATCATCGTCATAAACCCCAAACTTGCGAGCATTTGTTGCGCGTGGCCACGGATATTTAGTTGCTGCATCCAAACTTGCGCGCGTTAAATTCAAGCCAAGTGAAATTCCATCAGCATCAACCGTCTTTGCTTCTAGGCGAACAAGCAATCTAAAACTCTGGGCATTGCCTTCAAAACCACCACAACTTAGCGCCGTTTCATTAAGTGCATCTTCGCCATTATGACCAAATGGTGGATGGCCGATGTCATGAGCAAGACATGCACCTTCCATTAAATCTGGATCTGCGCCAAGTGCGGCGCCAAGTTCGCGACCAACTTGTGCGCATTCGAGTGAATGTGAAAGTCGAGTTCGCGGAAAATCTGTTGCCCACGGAACTGCAACTTGAGTCTTTGCCGCAAGTCTTCGAAGTGCAAAGGAGTGAATGATTCGGGCACGATCACGTGCAAATTCAGTGCGACCTAATCGCTTTGCCGGTTCATCTAAAAAGCGCGCACGATCGAAATCGGTGTATCCCGAATGTTCAACTGCCGCTTTTAAAACCATAGTGTCGTAACCCTAACTCCTGTTCTAATTCTTAACTTGATCACTTAGGTGAATACCATGCCGCCCAACGGTGACATAGGCCAGATAGGCGCCAGTTTCGCGCACTAAATAGCGGAAGCTCGAATTAGTAGTCGAGGCCGGCCCAGTTTTGGTCGGCGCACAGGTTGCGGTAATTCCTAAATCTTGGGCCATCGTTATCGCGCGCAAACAGTGGTATTGATCTGTAACAATAATTGCGGATTTTAAATTCAACTTCTTCATAACACCGACATAACTTTCAGTGCTGGCAAGAGTATCTCTGCCGTAGGGAATTGAATCTACAAATTTTCTGGGAACACCATGACTTACAAGCCAATAGAAACCACTTGCTGCTTCGGTGGTGCGATCACCAGGCGCCCTGGAGCCAACGGTAAGAATGCGAGGTGCTAACTTCTTCTCAAAGATGCGTTCTGCTTCAACAAGTCTTGCCTCTAGAACTGGACTTGGAACGCCATCAAATTGCGCTGCGCCTAAAACAATAATTGCATCACTGCTCTTTGGCGTTGTGTGATTTGCAGTCCACCAAACACGGCCACCGGCATATAACGGCAGAACAATTACGACTAAGAGAATAAAGGCAATCGCACGTTTAATTATTTTAAATATTAGAAACAAGATCAACCACCCGAAACTGAATCGTCAATTGTGATCTCTGGAATTTCAAATGGATCATTTAGCCAACCATCGGGCAGATGCACTGGTCGGCCATGACTTGTACGTCCTCTTGGTGATTCGCCAACTTCAACTGGATATGGTTGATCTTCAAGTTGGGCCAGTAAATATTCCAACTCGCCAAGGGATGAAACCATTCCGAATTTACTTCGTAATTCGCGTGGAACCCGAAAACCCTTTAAGTACCAGGCCATATGTTTGCGCAGATCGCGCATTGCCCGACCTTCGGATTCGAAAAATTCAACAAGCAATTGCCCATGGCGATAAATAACATCGCGAACTTCAAATAACGATGGTGTGATTCTTGATTCGGAACCGTTAAATGCGGCAACTAAATCGCCAAATAACCAAGGCCGACCCAAACATCCACGGCCAACAACAACTCCCGCGCAGCCTGTTTCATTCATCATGCGCACACCATCTTGACCTGACCAGATATCGCCATTGCCCAATACTGGAACACCAGTTGGTGCTAAGAATTCAACGAGTCTGGAAATTGCAGACCAATCAGCTTTGCCTTCATACATTTGTGATGCATAGCGCCCATGAAGTGCAACCCAAGCAACACCAGCATCTGCTGCTGCTTTTGCGGCGGTCAAGTAAGTTTCATTTTGCGGATCAATTCCGATTCGCATCTTTACTGTCACCGGAACCCCAAATGGTTTTGCAGCATTAACAGCAGCTGAAACTATTTGTGAAAATAAAGTTTGTTTATAAGGAAGGGCTGATCCCCCACCGCGCCTTGTTACCTTTGGAACTGGACAACCGAAATTTAAATCAATGTGATCGGCCAAATTCTCTTCCATCAATAATTTAACTGCCATACCAGTAACACGTGGATCAACTGCATAAAGTTGCACTGATCTTGGCGTCTCGCCCTTACCTGGAGT
>Ga0194059_1001298_pt1 | contig 10832 bp, 11 predicted proteins | sample SepL6211m_MetaG_FD_163426 | JGI IMG/M metagenome (GOLD analysis project Ga0194059, IMG submission 163426) | Anoxic zone freshwater microbial communities from boreal shield lake in IISD Experimental Lakes Area, Ontario, Canada - Sep2016-L626-11m | ecosystem: Environmental > Aquatic > Freshwater >... | reverse complement strand
ATTAAGTGCAGAACTTTGGAACTACCACTTAAAAAATAGCTAAAGCAATATAGTTTAGGCTAATTGTGCCCAGTTAATTTATATTGGGTAAGGTATCGGAACAGGTCTATTACTTGACCACCATCTTAAACTCAGACTGAAAATACTAGTTATTATTTTTTCTACATGAGTGATTCCGACGCTGGTTTTTTAGGCCAATATTTAACCCAGGTAAATCAGACTCTTTCACAGGAGGAAAATGGCCACCACCTGCATGATCTAATAGCGCCTCTGAGGAACCTATTTTTGAACCAAAAAGAATTAATGAGCTTTAGTCTGTGCCGGCACTTTGGAGGCAGTAACGAATTGGCTTTTTTTAGTGAATGGTTTTATCAGAGTCAAAAATTATACCAAGATAGCACAGATTTGTTTGAGGAGAATCAAAATTATTTTCGAAAGAAATTACCTTTATCTCTAAAGGATGCTCCAGGAATAAATGAGGCAATAGACAAGGACATTGAAAATATATTTTTGCCAAAACAGCTCAGGATTTTACAGCAAAAAACCCAAGAGTTAATTGAAGTGCTTATTAGGTTAGAACCAAACTTAGAACGGTATTTGAATAAAACATTTTTGAGTAGTTTTGATTCGGGAGATGTGGTTTCCAGTAAAAAACTGTACCAGGAAAATTTAACAGTTAGCCAATATTTTGATGCACAGGGTACTCGACTAAGTTTTGCATACATCGGTTTTCCTGCACTTCTGGCAATGGTTTTTTATTTTTACAAGCAAGGCAGTAAGCTCAATCCAAAAAGTACAAAATGGTCTTTAATCGAGGAAACATTGAAAAATATCGCAGCTCTGCATCAAACAGGTAGTAGCAAAGATTTGGAAAAATTTGTTTATTACAGCCGCTTAGAAGTTGATCAGAAATCCGAATGGTGGAGGTTGGATTCAGCACAGCAATTACAAAAATCTGCAGCCAGTACTGATGTACGACAGATTATTATAAATTTAAGGGACAAAGTTTATCGTAGTTGCCTGAATAACCTTGATTATGTAGTTATTCCAGACAGATACAAAGAGCTGATTAATGATTTAGTGCAGTGGGTTTATCGGGTGTAGGATCTCACGTATTACCCAGCTTTTTTATAATGTAATCTTAAAATTAACTTACTGGACAAATAGGTGGTTTGTCGGCAAAATTAGATATATGTTAACCAAACTTTTAAGTCCTGATTATTTAGAGCAATATTTAGAAAATCTTAAAAAGCAAAAGGTTGATTTGAAAAATAGTTTTATTAAACTTGAAATTTCTCCCAAATGGCCTAATAAAGATTATTTTAACCAAGTTTCTGCAGTTTATTCTTCCAAAATTGAAGGCAACACCTTGGATCTTGATTCCTTTTTAAATTCGGGTAAAAAAACTTCTAAAACCAAAGAATATGTTGAAATTCTTGATTTGATTGAAACCTACGAATTTGCTCAAAAAAATCAGCTCAATCAAAAAAACTTTCTAAAAACTCATCAACTCTTGTCTCAAAATATTTTAATCAAGGCAAAACAAGGTAAATATAGAGACGAACCTGTGGGGGTATTTAGCTCACAAGGGCTTGTGTATATGGCCCTGGAGGCAGAAAAAGTAGAGGAGCAAATGAGCCTTCTTTTTCAAGAAATAGAGCTACTACTTAAACAAGATTTAAATATCCAAGAGGTTTTCTATTGTGCTAGTTTTAGTCATCTAAAGCTGGCCCAGATTCATCCCTTTGTAGATGGAAATGGTAGAGCTGCTAGACTCTTGGAAAAATGGTTTTTAGCCACAAAGTTGGGCCAGAAAAGTTGGTATATAAATTCTGAAGAATATTACTGGAATCACCGTCAAGAATATTATAAAAATTTAAACTTAGGGGTTAATTATTATGAGTTGGATTATTCTAAGTCAGTACCTTTTTTGTTTATGCTGGTTGAGAGCTTGGGTGATGAAGATATTTAGTCGAATCGGTCGTTTTGAGTAAGTGTCAATAATAATGACTTAGCATCTAGCAGTCTAATTTAATTTTCTCAACAAAGCCCTTCAATAGGGCGTCTACAAAGAGTTTAAAATGTAGGGAACTCTTTTTGCTAATATAAATAAACTTCGGTACAATGTTGCTGTAAATGCTTATGAACGCAATTCAAACAATCGAAACTGGTACTAACAATATTGAAAAGATTGAGACTGAGTGTATCGATGCATTGTTGAATAATAGGAGTTACGGTTTTGTAAATTGCTTGCTTGAAGTTGTGTATTTTGCGGGTAGATCGAAAGATGGACATGTTCGTGAGGATGTGGAATTTAATACTTTTATAAAAGATTTTGTGGGATCAAACAGGGATAAACAGAGATCTGTTCTAAAAAATTACTTAGATGATCACAACCTAAAGCTTTTGCTAACCGCACATTATGATAGACCAAAACTGGAGTCTCAGGATTCAGAGAATGTAGACGAAGATGAGGATGAAGAATCAGAATTTCACACATCATCGTCAGATTGGATTTATTATAATATTTTTCTCTCTACACTTCCTCGATATTTTTCAAGCACAGATGGTTTTAGCTATCCTTATCTTTGCTATAAGGTTGTAAAAGAGGAAAAGTTCTACGCTCATTTTTGCGAAATAATTAACCTTTTGAAAAAGTATCTAGGTCTGGGTAATAAAGAGTTTAAAGATAAACTACAACAAGATTTCAAACAATTATGGTCTAAAGATGAAATACTTGAAAATACAAGTGATTCTGATTCAGATCATACACAAGCTATGCTGGCGATGCGAGAAAAAAAGGCCAAAGTTTATGATATTTTAGGTTTAGATCAAGAAGAACTAAAACAAGAGTTTGTAGCTCCATCATTGGAAGATTGGCTTTCAGGTGATGATATAACACGAGAGAGTGCTGAAATTGCAATTGCAGATTACGCAAATATAAATTTTGATCCAGGAAAATATTCATCTGAAAAACACTTTCTAGGCACCATGAGATGGCTACCGTTTAACCAGGATATAGCAATTTGTCATTTTGCCACTTTTAACGAGGAAAATAACAACACACTTTATCTTTTAATAGCTTTAAAAAAATTAATTCAAGTGTTCAAAAGTAAAGAATATCCAAGAAAAGACAAAATAAAATATGTGGGGGGGGTGACGAATTCAAAATTAGCAAACCTATTAATCAAACATTTCGATTTCAGTGAAGTTCAGTTAAAAAGCCCAAGGGATCGGCTAGCATTAGCAGAGTTAAAGTTAAAGCGTCCACAACAATTCGATGCAGAGAGACCCAAAGGAGTTCAAATTGCCACGAATGATTTAATAGGCATTGAAGGCAAGATTGACATTCTGGTGGAGCGTCTTTACAAGGCTGATAATCACAAGTCAACCAGATACTACTGTGATAATTCATTATTGCAATCATGCGAAGAAAAATAACAAGCATAGAATGTCCTTGGATTATTTTAAAACTAGCATTCTTTGACAAAAAAACCTATTTTAAAGCTATTTAAGTGATAATGTTCTACATCACTTCTACCATTCCTTACGTTAATGGTCAGCCTCATCTCGGTCATCTTTTAGAGGCTATTTTTAACGATACACTGGCACGCTACAAACGTAGATCGCTTACTGAACCAGTTGTGTTTAGTATGGGCTTGGATCAGCATGGGCTCAAGGTTTATCGCAAAGCCCAGGAGCTTGGACTACCTGTTCAGAAATACGTTAACGGGGAAAGTAAAAAGTTTAAAGATCTTTGGAAAAAGCTGGAAATTACAAACGATGTGTTTATTGAAACTTCTAGCAGTAAGCATCGAGTTGTATCTCAGATTTTTTGGGAGAAGCTAGTCAAAAAAGGCTTTATTTATAAGAAAACTTATACTGGTTTGTACTGCGTTGGCGATGAAGCTTTTGTTAGTAAAGGTCAGCTAAGGGAAAATGGAATGTGCCCAAACCATGATGAGCTACCAATAGAAATGCAAGAAGAGAATTACTTTTTCAAATTATCCACTTTTGCAGATCAGATCAAAGATTATCTTAAAACATCTGATATTAGACCAGATCGAGTTCGTTTAGAATGGTTGAATTTCCTGGAAGAAGGTTTGGAGGATATTTCTATTTCACGTGAAAAAAAGAATCTTACTTGGGGAGTTCCAGTTCCTGGTGATGAGGATCAGGTGATGTATGTCTGGTTTGAAGCCTTGCTTAACTACCTAACTGGTCTTGTAGATGAAGAAAGTACGGATAAATTTTTAGAATTTCCACTTCAAAAAGACGAGTTTACCAAAGAGATTTGGGATCAAATTGAAAAACAACTCCCAATCAATACAATTTATCTCGGTAAAGATATAGCCAAATTTCACCTGATTGTATGGCCAGCAATGTTACTTGGGGCAGGGTTAAAACTAACCAAAACTAATTTAATCCATGGCTTTATAAATGATAGCCTGGGTCGAAAGTTTAGTAAGAGTTTGGGTAATGGAGTAATGCCTAGTGAATTGATTGAAAAGTTTGGAGTTGAAGGTTTACGTTTTATTATGAATCACGAAATGAACGCTGTTGATGACACCAACTTTGACTGGGATCGAGTTACTGCCAGCTATAACGCTAATTTAGCTGACAATCTTGGTAATTTAGTAGTTCGTGTGTCCAACCTGGTGCAAAACTATGTTGATGGTATTGTAGTTTTGGATGTGATTGAGGATGAAAAACAGGTTGTTGATTTGTCTCCAGTTTACATCGAATTAGAAAATTACAATCCCCAAAAAGCTTTGCAAAATCTATTTGCCGAATCGACTAAGATAAATCAATTTTTAGAAGAAACTAAACCTTGGACATTAGCAAAAGATATGGTAAAAAATCAAGAAAGAATCAGAGAAATTTTAACGATTTGCGTGGTTAGTCTGATCGAAATTGGTAAGGCTGTATCTATATTTATGCCAGAAACTGGTGAGAAAATTTATCAGGTATTTTCAGCTGACAGGATTAGCAAAGCTCCGATTTTGTTTGAGAAGAAGGAGTAATTAACATCACCCAAACCCTCTTCTAAGAGGGCTTTAAGTAAAATTTTTAGTATTTTGTAACAATAAATAATATGAACTTACCTGAAATAACTAAACTGGCTTTGATTGAGCTAGATCATCAACAAAATCATCCACTAGATAAAGTTTTGGATAAGTATTATGCTGGTAAAACTAAAACTAAAAGAGTTAAAACTGTTGTTGAGCTGGATGACTTGTTGGATAAAGTTAACCTGGGAAATATATAAATATGTTCGAATTGGTTTTTCTGGAGGAGGGTATTGACACTCATTGAAAAAATTAGTCAAGAACTATGATTTTTTTGCTAAAACAATTTTTTATTCCACCATTTTTCTCCAGGTTGTTTAGTTGCGTTTTCCTTGTTAATTATATTTTCTCGTGGTAGTAAATTAAAATTAAAACTTAAAGCAAACTCCGATTCGTAGGCCGAATTTTTTGTGAATGTATCAAAAATATATTTGCCTTTGTCATCAGTAATGATATTGAAACGTCCCTCTGACAGCTCGGATTTCCAACCTTCTGGAAGCTCAATTGAATAGTATTTTAAAGAACGATCTTGTTGAATTGCACTAAACAAAACACCTCTTGATTCTAAGTATAATCTCTGGGCATCACTAATTGTAACCGGGATCTTAATTTTTGTAGACATTTCAAAATTATTGCATATATATATTAATATCAAGTAAAATTTGTAACCCCACCTGCGTCCGCTTGCGGACATTTGTTGGACTTTTACCGAATAGGCCTACGCAATTTTGTGCGGTGCGGGCGTAAGCGGGGAAAAAGGAAATTTAGTTTAATGTTATACTCCACCGGGAACGGTAAACGTTCCCCTACGACAATTATTCACTACATATAGTGTTTAAAAAATGAATTTGGTACTAGACTTATAGGTTTTTGCTAACTATGTTTTAGTTGCCCGGTTAATTATCTTGTATAGACGGGGAAAAGTCAAAATTCATTGACAAGCCAAAATTTTTATTGCCATTTTGTTAATTACCTTTACCGCAAATCCAACAACTCTTATAGCCATATGAGTTTAGCCTTTTGGTGGTTAAATAGGCAAAACACTTTCTTATTTATTACTTATGTTAATCGACACCTCCTCCCAGCAAACTACTCAAAAAATTATTAACAGTCGCCGAATTATAAATGGAGACCAGGCTGGAATGTTGCAGCTTTTACCTTACAAATATCAGTTTGCAGAAAAGTTTTTTGATGAAATGTATGCTAATTCTTGGCACCCAGCTGAGGTTAATCTAAATGAAGATGCAGCCATGTGGAAAGATGAGAATGCTTTATCAGCCCAGGAAAGAGAAGTATTTTCGCGTAGTCTGTCTTTTGTATCCAATCTTGATACTGTTCAGACCTACTCTTTGATGCACGCTCTGGCTCGTCAGATTACGGCTCCAGAGATCCAGATTTTAGTTGTGCGTCAGACTTTTGAAGAAGTTATACATGTACTTTCATACAACCGAATGATTGAGCTACTAGGGCTGGATCCTGAAGAGACTTATGGTCGCTACCGACACGATGATAAATTAAAGGCAAAATTGGATTACATTTGTAAATCGGTCAACGAAATCATGGTCCCAGAGTTTAAAACTGGTACTTTTGAAAACGATCAAATTTATTTGGAAGCCTTGGTCAATAATATCCTTTTGGAGGGTTTATTTTTCTATTCCAGTTTCTTGATGTTTTACGCTATTGCTAGAGGAAATAAAATGTTGAACTCAGCTCGTATGATTGGCCTGATAAATCGAGATGAGGCTACACACTGTGCCTTGGTTACCAATATTTTTAATGCCTTGGTTTCGGAAAGACCTGAATTGTGGACAGCAGATTTTCAAGACCGAATGATTACAAAAGTTAAGGAAGCTACTGAACTGGAAATTGCCTGGGGAAGAACAATTATTGGAAATGGAATCATGGGGATTAATCCTGATAATTTAACCAAGTATGTACAGTTTTTAACAGATTTAAGAGTTAAAGCTATTGGACTACCAGCTATTTACAATGCTGAAAATCCGTTTCCTTGGGTAGACGATTTTACTCAGATAAATCAAGAACTGGGGGCTTTCTTTGAGACTACTGTTAGTCGATATAGTCAGGAACATCCTGAATTTGAGCAGAGTAGTTTGGAGTGGTAGGGTTTGTTGGTACCTATAAAGGTTTTTGTCATCCTCGCGAAAGCGGGGATCTTTTGTAGCTCGACGTTTTAGACCCTGAAACAAGTTCAGGATGACACCCCCCAACTTACTTGACTTAGATTTGAGCGTGGGTTTTGCTTTTACTTAATGACTCACCAACCCTTAGCAGATTTACTAAGACCTAAAGATTTAGCCCAATTTATAGGTCAGGAATCTTTGGTTGGCAAAAATGGTCCGATTCGTAAGCTTTTGGAGTCGGGTAATCTTCCAAGTATGATTTTCTGGGGGCCACCAGCTAGTGGTAAAACTTCTCTGGCTAATGTCATAGCTCTAAATACTGGAAGTGAATTTATGAAGTTATCGGCAGTTATGCAAGGGAAGGAAGATTTGAAAAAAATAATTCACGTTAGCCAAGAAAATAAGAGTTATGGCAAAGAGACAATTCTTTTTATAGATGAAATTCACCGTTGGAATAAAGCTCAACAAGACTCCTTATTACCCTTTGTTGAGGATGGCACAATCGTCCTCATTGGAGCTACTACCGAGAACCCTAGTTTTTCAATCATTTCGGCCTTGCTTTCAAGGTGTAGAGTATTTGTTTTTAAAACCCATAGCGTTGAAGATTTACTCAAGGGGTTGTTTAGAGCTACAGAGTTTTTAGGTAAAGAAGTTGAGCTGAAAATTCTAGAAAAAATTGCCCAAATGGCCGACGGAGATTTGCGCTTTGCTCTTAGCACTCTAGAAATTGCTCTAAATTTAGTTGCATCAGAAAAAATCACTATTGAAATTATTGAACAGGCAGCTCAAAGATCTCTTCTATACGATAAAAATGGTGAAGAACACTACAATATAATTTCGGCAGTACATAAAAGTTTGCGCTCCAGTAATCCTACAGCTGGTGTATATTGGGTGGTTAGAATGCTCGAAAGCGGTGACGATCCTCTGTACGTGGTTCGTAGGCTTCTGAGGTTTGCATCGGAAGATATAGGCAACGCCAATCCCAACGCCCTACTTTTAGCCAATCAGGTATTTGAAGCTACTAAAAATTTAGGTATGCCAGAGTGTCAAACTGCAATTGTGCAACTAGCTGAGTACCTAGCCAAGTCAGTCAAAAACAATTCAGCTTATACCGCCTTGAATAAAGCCAAAGATGATATTACTAAGTTCGGAAGCTTACCTGTGCCTTTGCATTTTCGAAATGCACCTACAAAACTGATGAAGAATCTGGGTTATGGAACAGGCTATCAATACGATCATGATTTGCCAGGTAAGAAGTCTGATCAGGAATGTATGCCAGAAGGGCTAGAGGGCAGGGAGTATTTTGGAGATTAAATAGTTTTAGAAGGTGAAGGTGAAGTGAAAGTTACTTGGGAGTCAGATTGGTTGCCTGGATTATTTGTTGGGTTCACCGCAAACATAATTTCAGAACTATTTACTTGTTGGATTTTTGATTCAGTACATGGCGTGGTTATTTGAAGTATTGGTAAGTCAACTAGAACTTTCTGACCATTAATTTTTATAATACCTGGTAATGCGGTGGATGCTTGTGCACTTTGGCAGAGTTGTTTGGTAGGATATGAAGCTGTATAGTTGAAAGTTTGGCCATTAGATGTTGTTTGAAAGGCAAAAGTCCAAACCGCAGGATTTTGTTCGTATTGGCGTTGAGTTATTGGTTCAGGACTTTTAGAAACTACTGAATCTGTTTCTGACTGAGGATTTGCTTGAGCTGCAGTGGGTTCTTTCTGCTGGGAAAAATTAGTAACTAATTGAACTATTCCAGGAGTATTAGAATTATTTAAATGGCTTTCTAACGAAGGCAATGTTGGGGGGGGTAAATTTTGCATAAAATTGTTTGATAAATGAATAGTATTAATTTAATGGCATAAAATACTGACCCCGTCAATCATTCTTTTATCCAAGATTTTCTTAGCTCTATTGCTTATTTAGACAAGATCAAAAATGGTTGTTAAAATAGAGACTCTGTCTCATGTTTGATAAATTATTTCGTAGTCACGATCTTCCAGCTGATCGCCTTGCTCTAGGCCAAGATGCTGATATATTTAAAGTTATCTACAACTTTTTAATTTTCATTCCTCTTTTTTTATTTACCAAACCACGACAGTCTGGCAACAAAATTTTTGATAAAGAAAATACCGACGTTTTAAAAGGTCTTTGCATAACCATAATAATACTTTGCCATTTTGCAATTCACACGTTGGTTAAATCTTCAGAACTTGTGGCTGTTGAGGGTGCTGGGATGATCGGCGTTTGTGGGTTTTTACTCTTATCAGGCTTTGGTTTATCTAAATCAGTTCAAGCTAAAGGACTTGACGGGTTTTTCAGTAAAAGATTTAAGAAGATTTTTTTACCTCTGGCTTTTTTTAACTTAGTTTGGCTAATACTGTATAAATATACCGGTTTTAAAAACTTTGAATACAATCAGTGGCCTAAAATAATTCTTGGCTTAACAAATATTGACCGTAATTATTGGTACATTTACTTTTTATTTTTCTGGTATTTTGTGTTCTTTTTGGTGGAAAAATTTTGTGCTAAACTAAAGTATAAAAACTATATCTACTTTTTAATTCCTTTGGTCGTAGCCGGTTTTCATATTGGCCCTTTTTCAGATTTACACCTGATAAATATGTTTAGCTTCCCAGCTGGAATCTTTATTGCCAATAACCAAGCCCAGGTAGAAGGCTTTCTGAGTAAAAAATTAAATGCAGGTATTGTTTTTGCCAGTGGGCTGATTTTATATATTAGTCGGCAATTTTTGATTTTTGCTCCAAATAAATTCGGTTTGGAATTTTTAGATTTAACAACTATTTTGGGTTTTATTTTGGTGATTTTGCTAACATTTTGGAAAACTCATCGAGAGGTTATTCTAGGAGCTTTAGTGGCTTTAATCTTTCTAAATAGTTTTAATCCTGATTTTGTGGGTTTTGCCAGCAATAACATTTTTAGTTTGTGTTTAGTTTTGGGCTTTGCCGCTTTTTATAAAATTATAATGAAAAGTGAGGTTTCTATAATGTACGCCTTTATTGGCAGTGTCTCTTTTGAACTTTTCTTAATCCACGGGGCTTTGATGTATAGCTTTGATTTTATAATATTTAGGCTGCAAATTGTGATTTCGTTTGGGCTATATTTATTGACTATGATAGGACTTGCTTTTGCCACTCAAAAGTTGTTTAAATTAGTTAGGATTTATTAAGTTGTATACTGGGGTATTAGTGTAAATTGGTCTTGCAAGAAAGGTTTTTTTGTGATTCGGTTTAGTAATGGAACAATTAGGACAACCCCAGCCAGGAGAACTTATTAAGCCTCTATACTTTTTGCTTACTGTAGTAGTTGCTTCAATTTTAAGAGGTTCACAGCTGACTTCAGTTGCAACTATTTCTGAAAGTCTACCTCTGGTTGTTAGCCCAGCTATTGTTGAAATAATTCATCCCAATAGTGGTCAAATAGTTTTTTCTGGAGCTAATTTTTCTACCCCAGGCTCGACCTGTGTAGTCCTTCCTGCTAATAATAGACCTGTTCCGATACCTTACCCAATATAAATTAACTGGGCACAATTAGCCTAAACTATATTGCTTTAGCTATTTTTTAAGTGGTAGTTCCAAAGTCCTGCACTTAATAGAAT
>Ga0194059_1001293_pt1 | contig 10841 bp, 11 predicted proteins | sample SepL6211m_MetaG_FD_163426 | JGI IMG/M metagenome (GOLD analysis project Ga0194059, IMG submission 163426) | Anoxic zone freshwater microbial communities from boreal shield lake in IISD Experimental Lakes Area, Ontario, Canada - Sep2016-L626-11m | ecosystem: Environmental > Aquatic > Freshwater >... | reverse complement strand
TTGATGTTTGATAAGTGATGGTGACCTAGATTCTCTGATTTTTCAAACAGTTGAAATATATTATTCCAGGATACCTTCAATTTTGTTAACCAATTTGCTTATAAAACGTTAAGTTTACGACAGTGGTAGTGCTGGATGGCTGCTGTGTCTTGGTCAATGAGAGTAGGCAGATTAGTGGAATCAGCTGAAGCCGACAAATCATCCATTTTTATTCTTTACATTACTAAAATAAAAAAATCATGCCCACGTTTACAATCTTTCAAAATTGATGTAGACTTTCCGTGGCCGGTCGATATTTGGCGCGAGACCCTGTCGGATCCACGCTATGCGCTCTTGCACTATTGCCGCAGTTTCCTCCACCACACGTTCTCCGTGCGGCGTCAACGTGTAGTAAGTATGTTCCTTGCGCGTTATGCGCTTGCACACGGCCTGAGATCCATAGTGGTCTCCAAGCACGCGAAATACATACACATTGTCCCGGCCACACGAGCTTGCATCTGCAATTGCGACCAGACGCTCTTCGCTGTCTTCGTGATCCCGGTCTTCGTCATACTCTCCGTGAAGCCCGAAGGACACCTCCTGGTCAACAAAGACATGAAAATAGTCCGGTCTGTAATCCTGAAGGCTCTTGCGCTTGCCCAGAAGCTTTGCAGTGACGCTCTCATCCAGCGCCGCCTCCGAGAATCGAAGGTCCTCAACCTTGAGGCACAGCGCGTGATAGAACGCATGCTCCCCCCTCATCGTGAGTTCCTTCTTTAGTTTGAAGTGTTTCAAGAGACCCTGGTACGTATCGCCCGTGCCGATGAATGGCGCAATGTAACAGCGAATCGCGTGACGGCACATGTTTTGCCCGGTTTCAGGGTGCGTTCCCATTGACCAAGTTGGCATATGACCTTCAAGGTTGCAGCACTCGAGTTGGCACCTGTCGCCGCCGCCGTGAGTAATGCACATGCCCACGAGGCCTGTTCCTGACTTGCTTGTTTGTGCGGAGCTTGTGCAGTCGGAAGCACCGGTGCCGTCAACATGCTGACAACGGTCGCCACCACCATGCTTGACGCACATGCCAACAAGGCCTGTGATTCGTCCTCCCGACTTGCTTGTCACAACAGAGCTCCTGCAGTCGGAAGTGCCTGCCTCGTCGACGTGATTACAGCGGTTGCCACCTCCATGACGGATGCACATGTCCACAAGGCCTGTTCCTGACTTGCTTGTTTTTGCGGAGCTTGTGCAGTTGGAAGCACCGGTGCCGTCAACATGCTGACAACGGTCACCACCACCGTGCCTGATGCACATGCCGCCCGCACCGGTCCCCGTCTTGCTGTGGACCGCGGACGACGTGCAGTCTGATGCGCCTACATCATCCTTGTGCTGACAACGGTCACCGCCACCGTGCCTGGTGCACATACCAACCGTACCGGTCCCCGTCTTGCTCGACTCGGATCTACTCTGGCAGTCCAGTGTGCCCGCCTCATCCTTGTGCTGACAACGGTCGCCGCCACCGTGCCTGGTGCACATGCCGACCGCGCCGGTTCCCGTTTTGCTTGACTGAGCGGAAGAGTCGCAGTCAAGTACGCCCGCCTCGTCCTGGTGCTGACAGCGGTCACCCCCGCCGTGTCTGATGCACATGCCGACCGTGCCGGTTCCCGTCTTGCTTGACTGAGCAGACGACGTGCAGTCTGATGCGCCCACCTCGTCTATGTGCTGACAACGGGGACCGCCGCCGTGTCTGATGCACATGTCCACCGGGCCGGTCCCCATCGTGCTAGACCGCGCGGACGATGTGCAGTCCAGTGCTCCCTCCTCATCAAGGTGCTGGCATATCTTTCGTCCCATCTGAGTGATATACGTGGTAAACATTTTTTTTCAGCTGAAGCTGACAAATCATCCATTTTATTCTTTAAATTACTAAAACAAAAAAATCATGCCCACGAGTCAGTGACGGCCCCAAACAGCCCATCACTCTCATGAACTTCTACAACCTCGTTCTTTGACACGTCCAATATTTTTGCGTGAATCTTGTGCTTGAGCTTTGAGCCCTCAGGACCGCCGCCATGCATGCGCTTGTACATTGTGGCATACAGGCCAAGTTGGATGGCGTGGTCCTTGGTAACGGTACCGCATTTGAATTCCCACAGCGTGGTAGAATCCAATCCCCGGTCCACGCAGTCGATGCGTCCAACAAGGACATCGCCCACGCTCACTGGGAATTCAAAGTCCACGTCGGATCCAATGGCATCGCATATTCGTTGCGCGCATTCGTCCACGTGACCGTTTTCAATCCATGATTCCTCACCGCCGATCTGATACATCCGGTGACCAAACGAGTTCTTGGATTCCCAGTGCTTTGCCAAGTACAAGAGTTCATCATTTGAAGCGGAACTATCAGAATTGCCCGCATTTCCCGCCTTGATCTTGGTCAGAATCTTGACAAGTTTTTTATCGGATGCCACAGATCTGTCCCGGACATCCAAGTCGGCAAGGTAGCACGAACCTGTCTTGTTCAGTTCAGCCTTTGCAGGGATAATGATTCCGTAGAGATTAGAAACGTTCTCGTGAATCTCGTGACCACCAAACGTCATTGGAATCTTTGGTCGTTTCAGCTCCAAGAGGGTTTCTCCAAAAACGGGACGTGAGACCGTCCGGACGTGTTCAAGACACGCACGCTTTGCCTCGACGGGCTTAAAGTTCATGGCATCTGTGACGGGCCGAGCTCGCTTGGGCTTGGCGCACGGGGAACTCTTGGAACGCATCCTCGGTTTGCACAGCGTCACAATGTTGGCATCGATGCTCAACGTGTCTTGGTCAACCGTGGGGAACGGATCTTTGTTGATGTCGCAGACGACCACCAGTTGATCGGATGCCCTCGTGAGCGCAACGTTCATGGGGTCCGTTGATTTGGTGGGGTCAGAATCAGTAGCGTAAAATTCGTGATACGAAGCGTCAAATCCCGTGACAATGACAAGAGGACGCTCCGACCCCTTGGATTGATGGAAGGTTGTCATGATCACCTTGTTTCTCATGATATCATTGTCCGCATGGTTGGCGTCTTCAGATCGGAGTCCGACCCACACGGGCATTCTGATTTCAGTCAACTTCCTTGAGATGTTGTGCGCAAGTTTGTTGTTCTTGAGCGATGGGAAAAGAATCATAACCTCCCCGGGAAGGTATTCAGCCGCTATCTGGGCAAGATATACCCCAGTCTTGAACTGGAACGGATCTGCCATAACGTATTTCACGGGCTTTCCTGATTTAGCACCAACAAGGACTTTTTCCTGGAATGCGTGCGTGTTGACAAATTGACAAATTTGATTGCTGAGTCGGAAGGTTGTACTCATGGTCATGTGCTTCCATGGAGAATCAGACTTGAAGTGATGTGCCGCATTGGTGAGAAACGCAGAATCCGCACCCATGGATGCATAGACGGCTTGGCGGGGATCTCCGAGTATGACAAACTGTGGTGCCTTATCCTTTTTCAAATCTTGAACAAATTTGTTGACAAAATCAACGTAGACTTGTCTTGCGTCCTGCGCTTCGTCGACAAAGATGACGTCAATCTCCATGATGATGCTGGGAGGCAACGCGTCCTCGATAATGTCATGAAGCGCAATATCATCAAATGCATTGGAATTATAGAGCTTCACGGCAAGACTGTGGTAGTTGTGGACCACCAGATTACTGATTCCAAGAGACTCTGCTTTCTGGGTGATTTCCTCGCGGAGTGCGGTATTAAAGGTCAACATCATGCATTTACGAGAAGTGTTCTCCTGGCATGTGTTTAAAATGACGGTTGATTTTCCCGAGCCTGCAACAGCTTGGATAGTGATATTGGGATACTCGGGAGAGAGGATGAGTCTGATGATGGCGCGCTGTTCATCTGAAGGCGCGTGAACACTCATGTTCTTTAATACCAAACGCATATATATTTATTCAGTACAAACGACCGCACCCTGCGTTCGTTTCCTTTGTCCCCAACGGCCCTATCCACAGATGATAGAATTCAGCTTTGTGATGCGCTGGCTGATGTCGTTATCAATGATTTCTTTTCTGCACCGGAGATCCTCAATTTCATCAAAGAGGATCTTGGCATACTTGTACTGCTTTGATAACAGAGGTGTCGAATGAGAAACCATGTGCTTGCGCTTCTTTTGAATACACACCGTGGATGTAGCACGTTCCGTTTCACGTTGAATGGCCGGCTGCACAACCTCAGAATCTGAATCACCGTCTGTGTCGGTGTCTGACATGTCATCCACAAATTCCTCCGCAGCCGGCGCCGGTGGGGCAGCAGCCAATGTCTGAACAGTCTGCCCCCCACATGCAGCCTGGACAGGGCCAGCATTGCCAGTGGCCACCTTCCGTTCCTTTCGTCGTAGCGCAAGTGGGCACTTGATGTACGCGGCCATTGCCTCCTCCAGCGTTGCCACATACGATTTGACACTTGTAAAGTTGTTCATGGGACACGTTGTGATCTTCCCGGTGTCCATGTTTTCAACCATGATTGTTGCGTGTGTTGCAGCATACGATCCGCTCTTTCCGGAGTATGGAAACCCTCCCAGATATTTGACAGTTTTGTCCTTCTTGGTAATTGAATTTGTGATCTGCAGCAGACTGCCCGGCAACATGAATTGCGGGTTCTGTGGGTCGATGTTGCACGCAATGAATATGGCACGTTCGTCTCCCACAGGTGCCGGGGAGATACCGTAGAATATGAATTTCTTGCCGTTCATTCGATTGAGCACCGTACTCCCGAGTTGTAGTTGTGGAATAACCTGAGTAGCCGGTTTTGTTTTGAAATGAGTCGACATCAACAAGATTGCGTCCTTTGCGTATTCAGGAATTTGCAGCTCCATGTTTACGAGTTTACAAATTTCAGATGAAGCTTAACAAGTTTTTCAACGTGTGAGTAGACTGTGAGGAAGTATTTCTAAAGGTCAAAAGTATCTTTGGAATAATTTCACGATAACAAAAAAAGTTTTGCGGCGTCAACATCAAATGCATGAATATTTTGAGCACTATCAGAACAAGACTCTCTCTCATAGAAAGAGTCATCAAAAAAGATTGAGTTGGGTTTGATGAAGCGTTTCTTTGAGCCTCCATCCGTGACGTGAATGATGTCGTTGAAGAGAGAGTGTCTCACATGTATATGCTCAAGGGTGAGTCGTGGGTTCATGTTGTGTCTTGTGATGAGATACACTGGCTTACCGGTATTTTTGATCTTGTGCGCAAGGGCAAGTACCACTGGATCCGCGGTACCGTTACGGTATAGCGTATCGTCAAGATCAAAGTACGCATGGTAGTACACAATGTTTGGCCTGATGCGTGTCTCATATATCTTACAGGCCGTGATTGCCAAGCGTTGGTGTGGCACCAATACTTTCTGTTGACGGAATGTTTCTAGGGTGAGCAACGGTAGGTTCACACCCATAGCGCGGTGACACGCAGACGCTCCCGCAATTCGCGGTGCCACCTCTAACAGACCCAGCGTGCCAGATTGGTCTCGCTTCACTTGGAAAAACCACGCGCCTTTGAATTCAAACGTCTTGTGGATCCCGTGTGCAAATGCCATGAACTCTTCCGTGCACGGGACGGAAACGGTGACAACAGACACCCCTGATTTGGTTACCAATCGCACGCGAGGCCCCACAAACAAGAGTAGACCGTCCTTTGAAAAGCAATCGACGCTGTACTCCTCACCGGGAAAATATTCGACAACAATTTCATCTTCCTCTACGGTCCGAAGAAACTCATATGAATCTTTGATGACCCGACATCTCTTTGATCCTTCACCGGAGTCTGGTTTTACAAACACGGGGTACTGATCCGGAGGATTGTTGCGATCATACACTATTGGGACCCGGATAATATTCTCAAGAGCTTTGTACGTCTGGCTCTTTGAACGCGTGACCAAGACGGTGTTTAAAGGACTTGCTATGACTTGAACACCCATAAATTCTTCATTAGTTTTTAAGAATACAAGGGCATCATCAAGTGCAGGATATATGAAGCTTATGTTGAACTTAAGGACAAGAGCCCGGATGGCGTGGACACACGACAACTCACTTTTCATGGGTGGAACCTTGTGTACAGACTCGTATACAAATGAGGAAATCAGTGAGTCTGAATCAGCACCAACCAGAGAAACACCTTTGAGACTTGAAAGGGCATTGTGAATTTCTTGAGAAATACCTGATCCTGATGGAAAGACTAAAACTTGTATCATTATCGTGTATTACAATTCAAATATAAATTATTCTGTTTGCGTTCAACAGTTTAAGCTTGCGTTGATTCAAAACACAAACAAATCAACAAAATCAAATACACACAACTCATACGAGTCATATGATTCATCCGACTCTTCCTGTTTCACAAAGTCTTCCCAAAATGGAGCTCCTTGTCAACAAATTGATTGAGTCTGCGCAAACTCCTACAAAGGCGCACGAGTCAGACGCTGGATATGACTTGTATGCGTCGGAGCATCAAATCGTCCTCCCAGGAGATCTTGCCCTAGTGAAAACCGGGATTGCAATCACGCTTCCAGAAGTGGAACAGCCGTTTGGAGTATACGCACGGATCGCACCCCGGTCGGGGTTCAGCGTCAAGACTAATTCTTCCATTGGGGCGGGCGTTGTGGATCATGGTTATTCCGGTGAACTCCGTGTGTTGATCATGAATCACGGCACGTCGGAGATTGTGGTTGAGAAAGGTGATCGCATTGCGCAGCTGATCATTGAAGTCATGCTAAAGACCACAATCAAAGAAGTAGACGCGTTAGAGGCAACTAGTCGTGGCGCAGCTGGTTTTGGGTCAAGTGGACGTTAAAAGAGCTACCGGATTGCACTTACTGCCATTTCAATTGAGTTTATCAGACTCCATGCTGTCAATTCCTCTTTACCGCATTCCCTGCCCAAAATTCCATCGTGAAGGGCACGCAATACTTCAACAAGTTTGCTTCCCTCATCGTTTGCTGGGAAAAAACAGGTGTCTGTAAATATGCCTTGGAGTACTTTGCAGTGCGCTTTAATATCTGTTGTGGCGTCAAGCAATCGATATAAGTGTGAGCATTGATGCAACACATTCTCACTCCAAGCAAGGATGCCAATCACAATGAAACAGGCGGAGTAAGCATCTATTTCCTTTCCGCGTTTCTCTGATATATGTCCTGGTGTCCACCCCGGAGTTGCACCTAACTGGTTTGCTGTCACTGGGACCGCGCTACCAAAGTCACCAATTGTTGCAACACGACCGTTCATGAAAATGTTTTCAGGCTTCATATCCAAATGTAAGACGTTGTGCGCGTGAACGGTCAGAAGCCCAACGGATACATTCTTACACAAGCGCAGACGCTCACGCAGGGATGGGCATGAATGCGATGCAATATGGTCTGTCAGCGTCCCGGTTCGTTTTAAATCTGCTGTGTATGAGGGAGACACTGCAATGGTTCGTGTAATATTTGCATGACGGAGTGGCAACATGAGCTCCACCTCAAAGCGCGCCAACCTCTCCGAGTCTGATCCATCCAATGTAGAATTGTTTGAGGAGTTCGAGGACGCGGATGACTCTTCTAATGCCTTTTTGATAACATGTTTTTCGTCTGGCGTCACATACACTTCATTCTCCCCGCCACTTTCCAAAAATGTCCATTCTGTTGGATCACCAAATTCAGATTCAAATTCAGCATCAGATTGATACACTGATCTGGGGAATGTGTACATCAATCGCCGGTAATTGTCACTAAGCATAGTAAGTTATATACGTTACTATATACATTATTATTGTAAAAATATACGTGATCACATTCACATATCTTGCAGGTTCAGTGCCTGTTCAATTGCCGGAAAATGTTCCTTGAAGATGACTGAAACCTGTTCCGCAAGAATGCGGTGTTCTTCCTGTGTCGACTCTGACCCCCGCAGCTGCAGGTAGTGAATCCATGACCGAATGTTTCCAGTCATGTAGAGAGTTGTGCTCGTGGACAGGGGAAGCAGGAACCGTGCCTGCTCTCGCGACACGCCCATATGAATGGCATCATCGTACGATGCTTTGCACGTGTTCCAGATTTTGGTCTGAAGATCATCAAATTTGCCAATGGTCACTTCATTCAAGTCATTGACGGAACTCTGCCGGTTTCCGACAGCTTGACGCCGTGCAGAGACCTTATTGTACTCCGTAGGCTCTGCATAGCGCTGAGAGAATTCTTGAAACGTGAATGAACGGTGTCTGAGAAGTTGGGCCGCAATGGCGCGCGACACACCCGCAATTTCGATTGTCATGGATGCAGTCTCAAAAATGCTCCAATGCTGGTTCTTGATGCAGTATGCCAACAGACGAGGCATTGTATCAAAGTTTGTCTGATTGGATGGATTGGAGACTCTAGCAACGTAGCCAATGATATTTTCTGCGGACTCCCCATATATACCTTTTGTGATGGCAATGAGACGTGACCGTGGTTCCGGACGGGTCATTTCAGCATCTGCCATCAGTCTATGAATTCGTTCCGTTGTTCCAAACGCGTTGAATCTGTCTTTCAAATTCTGTTTTGTAATGATTGTAGAGAATATAAAATGAAGTACCTGAAATGCAGTCCTGGGCGCAAATTGCAAGACAATTTGGATGACGCAAAAACACCAAATCTGAACCCAAGCCCCTGTAGGTTTTACGTGTGCCAAAAAGAAGATGGACTGATTGTCAACTGTATTAAATTCAAAACTATTCCAGAATACAGAACATGGATGGGCACGCAAGACAAATTTGGCACGTTTCAAAATCTTTATTTTGAAACTTTTTGTGACTGTGACCCAAAATTGGACGTATTCCGACTCATGGCATGTCACATGCGGCGCGTGAAATGTGAAAATGCCGACGCAGACGCAGCGTAAGAACCGCGTAACAATCTACTCTAATAAAATATTTGTTAAGTTACGATATGGATTCCAGCCTTACAGGGTTGCTCCTATATGCCAAGCTAGCGCAACTTGCGTACGACAAACGAATTACCGTGGACGAAGTTATTGCATGCGGTGTTCCATCAGTCGTAGAAATCGTGAATCGTAAAAGCGATTGCGGTGCTGAGGTGCACGCACTTGTCACTCACGACTCATTGTATTTTGTATTTGCTGGGTCGGATGACGCACTTGACTGGTACCACAACGCTCAGCTTGCAAGGGTTAAATTCCAGGATACTTCAGCAAGAGTTCACAGGGGTTTCATGGTGCAATACAAGTCACTCCAAGGTTTTCTTCGTGAGATGTCTGATAAGTTCAAAACGCTGAACATTATATGCCTCGGACACAGCAGCGGGGCCTCTCTTGCTTTCATTACAAAGTGTGACATCTCACATTTTGTCCAAAAAAATGTGGATTGCATTGGGTTTGGGTGCCCAAGAGTTGGAGACAGCGTATTTTCATCTTATGTAACGCAGTCTATTGGAACATCACTCCGCGTCACAAACGACAACGACCTGGTGTCATCACTTCCCTCAAATATCCGTGGTTATAGGCATTGTGGTCCAGAACTCACAATTCGAAGTCCCACGTTGATGAACTCAATTCGGCGCTGGTTTGCACCCATTTTATACGGGATTAAAGATCACCATATTGCAACATATGTCAAGATCTTGGAGGGGATGGTGGCTCAGCATTGAAAACTAAGCGCTCTGAAGGTTGTCAATCATCAACGTAATTGGAACTCTCATTCCATCAATAATAGATCCAAGTGATGCAATGACCAGCTTTCCACATGCATGTAAAATTAGTTTGACTTCATCACATAGCCCATGTAGTTTGTTCTGTACCGCGTTGTAGGCAGCCAATGCACGTACAAGCTGAGACTGGTCAAGATTTGAAAAAGTGTCTTCGTTCTGATTGATCGGGCTGATGGCACGCATCATTGATGCGGCGTAATGGTTTCGAACGGCATCTCTAAAATCCGTTTTCAGATCATTCTGCACCTGCTCTAAGAGGCTTGAGAGTTGGACAATTACGGTTTCAAGAGACTCAAGCCATGCATCGGTATAAGAATTCATTGTTTGTGTTGTTAAATATTTTAATTATGATGTTCAGCCGCTTCAGCCGCTTCAACCGCTTCAGACGTTGAGGCGAGCGATGCCTGGCGGAGCTTGCACGGCCTGGTAGGTCTGGCCGCCTCCAATGACTCCATTGGAATCAATATCGAAGCCGCAACGTTCCTCCACCAGATTGAAACGATCGCTTGAAATGATATGGGCAGAGCGCAGCGCCATCATACCCATGTGGAACAGGCCGTTGGCACGAACTTGGGGTACAAAGGGCAGCACCTCGCTGATGATAAACAGAGAGCCTGTGATCAAAATCGGATAATATTCAATAATGATGGCTTCCATGGCAGTAGTCGGTCTAAACTACCCAAACATTTGATTTCACTTTTTTGATACGCAAAGTCGTTTGTATTTTAGATTCGTTTCAGACAACAAAACATTTTCACGAGTGGTGGGTACCCATGAAAATTGCTTTAAACTCAATTTGAACAATAATCTGTAAAAAAATCTATATATCTATCAAACAATGCTGCTTTGGCTGTTGATCGTAATTACTGTTATTATCTTGACAGTGAGACGACTATCACGTTCTTATTGGGGAACAACGGAGAAAGCAGTGATAACTGACACAAATAACGCAGACATGGCCGCAGACATGGCCGCAGACACGGCCGCAGACACAACCGCAGCAATTGAGAAAGCCAGCTTGATGTTTTGGGGAAAACACTGATAAGCAAGACAAATTACTGACAAATTTGAACAAGGCCTGTTTTGTTCATTTTGTATCAGAATGTTAAACTTTTCCACGACGCGTTGGAGAAGCTCAAAA
>Ga0194059_1001292_pt1 | contig 10849 bp, 9 predicted proteins | sample SepL6211m_MetaG_FD_163426 | JGI IMG/M metagenome (GOLD analysis project Ga0194059, IMG submission 163426) | Anoxic zone freshwater microbial communities from boreal shield lake in IISD Experimental Lakes Area, Ontario, Canada - Sep2016-L626-11m | ecosystem: Environmental > Aquatic > Freshwater >... | reverse complement strand
GTCCCTGGCAAACCGGTCTCTGGGGGGCCCTGCTGCGGGAACTGGCCCCCGCCGAACCCCGGGGCCTCGATCAAAACTGGGTCAGCTGTTTTGGCTATCGCCCCGCCACGGCCGAGGCGATCCTGCGCCGCTGGCTGGGGGCCGAACCCCGCCTGCAGTGGTGGCCGGGCTGCCGCCTGCTGGAGGTGCGGCGCGCCGGGGACCGCATCGTTTCGCTGCGGGTGGAACGGCCCCAGGGCCCAGGGGGAGACCAACCCGCCTTCCAGGACATCGGCGCCCAGGTGGTCATCGATGGCAGTGATCGGGGAGAGCTGATCGCCCTGGCCGGTGCCCCGTTCCGGTTGGGCTGGGAGCCCCGGGAACAGTGGCAGGAACCCAGTGCCCCAGAGCAGGCCCGGTTGGCGTGCGAGCCCTTTTTCCAGGACCAACCCATCCAGTCCCCTACTTGGGTGTGGCTGGGTCAACTGGGCGACGACGCAGCGCCGCCGGCTCCCCGGGAGCCGGCCGAATCCCCACCTGGGGCAGTGATGGCGGCTGGATCCGCCGTCGAAGGCTCCAGGGGGCCCCTGCCCCAGGGAGCCTTTGCGGGCTCCTGCACGGCGTTTGGCCTGGAGCGCACCCTCACCTATGGTCGCCTCCCCGGGGGGCTGGTGATGCTCAATTGGCCCTTGCACGGCAACGATTGGCATGGGGGCCTCCAGCGGGCTCTGGCCAGTGGGGGGCCGGCGGCGGCCTTCCCGGCTGATGCCGCAGAGGCGGAGCTGGCGAGCCAGATGCGGGCCCACAGTGGGGCCTTCGCCCAGGCCCTGGCGGTGGCCAGCGGTGGCCGCCTGGAGGCGGCGCCGGTGTTTCCCGATGCCTCGGCGGCGGCCACGGGCGCGCTGGAGGGGGACCAGAGCCTGGCCCTGATGCCCTATTGGCGGGAGGGACGGCGGTTGGTGGGGTTGGAGGTGGTGGTGGAGCAGCAGTTGCTGCCGCTGGGCCCGGGGGCCTGCCGGGCCCCCCTGCCTTTGTTGCCCGGGGGAGGCTGCAGCGCCATTGCCGTGGGCAATTACGCCAATGACCACCATTACCCTGGCCCCGACTGGCCCCTGGCCCCCAAGAGCTGTCGCTGGGGTGGCCGCTGGAGCGGTACCCCTTTCACGATTCCCTACGGGGCCCTGGTCAGCGCCGGCGTCAGCAATCTGTTGGCGGCGGATAAGGCCATCAGTGTCAGCCATATGGCCAATGGCGCCACCCGGCTGCAACCCCTGGTGCTCAACGTGGGCCAGGCGGCGGGGCTGGCGGCGGCCCTGGCGGTGCGGCGCGGCCAGCCGCCAGCTGCCGTCCCCGTCGCCGCCATCCAGAGGGGCCTGATCGAGGACCCCCAGGCTCCGGCCGGTCCCTTACCCCTCTGGGATACCCCCTGGCATCACCCCGAGTGGGCCCAACGTCAACGGCAGGCCCTGGCGGATCCCGCCGCCCTCAGCCCGGAGGGGCGGCTCAGGGGCAGGGCGGGGGCCGGACCGGCCAGCGGGGCCCCGCCTGAACCTGGGGAGCGCCTCTGGCAAGGGGAATTGCGACCCGATGGTCAGGGGGGATTCAGCCTGGTCGTGGCGGATCGCCACTCTGCGTCGCTGGGTTCCCAGGTTTGGCCGCTGATCACCCTGGAGCCTGCCCTGCATGGCTGGCTGCTGGCCCAGGAGCGTCCCCGGCCCGTGGCCCTGATCGGTTGCGCCAACCCCTGGGGGCCCTGGCTGCGGGTCTCCCGCCTGGCTGGGCCCTGAACTGGCCTGAGGCGCCCTGGGCGTGCCGCCCCGGTAGGGGCGAAAGGGCTCAGGCGACGGCGTGGAGTTTGAGGACATCCCGCAGGGCATCCACCTGCTGGACCCGCAGCAACAGGGCATCGGCCGGTTGACTGCCGGGCGGGCATTCCGCCGCCAGGGTCATCGCCAGGTCTTCGGCCCAGACCAGGCCCAGGCGCTGGTCCTGGCGCAGCCAGCGCAGAAACAGGACGGGCCACTGGTCGTGGGGATGCTGCTCAAACCAGACCTGCTGCCAGTGGCGCTGGTCTTCCCGGGAGATCTGCTGCACCTGGCGCAGGGGTGATTCCAGTTCGCCCAGGAGGTTGGCGAGGCTGGCCTCGTCCAGGGGTTCGTTGCCCTGGCGCAGGGCTTCGAACTGGCGTTGGGTCACCAGATCGGCATAGCGGCGAATCGGCGAGGTGGCCTGCACGTAGGCGTCCAGGGCGAGGGAGAAATGGGGTCCAGGGGTAACCCCCAGCTGGCCGCGACTGAGGCCCCTCTTGATGGCGCTGTGGCGGACGGGGCCCGGGGGCAGCTTTTCCAGTTCCGGGCCTTCGGGCAGTTCGCCCGGGATCTGGGTGCGATAGGGCAGGGCCAGTCCCAGCCTTTGGCCCCGCTCGGCCACCAGGGCCCCCGCCAGAATCATGGCTTCCGCCACCATCTGTCGCGACGGCGAGGGCTCGGTGATCTCCAGCAGGGCTTCGTCGCCGCGGCAGCGGATGCGCCCCTCGGGATCCTCCAGGTTGAGGGCGCCCCGGTGTTCGCGCCACTGGCGCCGCCGATCCAGCAGGGACTTCAGGCAGAGCAGGTCCCGCTCCTGGGGCGGCGCCAGGTCGATAAGTTCATCGGCATCGCCATAGGAAAGCCGCAACGCGGTTTGGACCCAGGTGCGCTCGAGGCCTTCGGCCACCACGGCTCCGGCTTCATCCAGATCGACCCAGAGACTCCAGGCGGCGCTGCGCTGGCCCTCGGGCCCGTGGCCCTGGCGCAGGCTCATGGGGCCATGGGCCAGTTGGGGCGGGAACATCGGCAGGGAGCCCCGGGCCAGATAAAGGCTGGAGGCCCGCCGGCGCGCCTCCAGATCCAGGGGACTGTCGGCCTGGACCAGGCGACCCGGATCGGCGATGTGAATCCAGAGGCGTGGGGACAGGCCCTCGCGCCATTCGATCGCCAGGCCATCGTCGATGTCCTGGGTGTCCTCGTCGTCGATGGTGAGCAGGCGCTGGTGGGTCAGGTCCAGCCGCTCCCCGTCGCTGGCCATGGGGCTGCCCGAGGCGGCCACCAGGCGATCGGCTTCGGCCAGCAACTCGGGGCTGAAACCCAGTTGCCAGGTGGTGGCCTCCAGGGCCGGTAGATGGTGGCGCGGCCACTGGCCCAGGTCCACCAGCAGGTGGCGGATGTCGCCACTCTCAGCGCGGCAGCGGCAGGCCTGAAGCACCCGCATCAGGGCGTCGGGCAGGGGTTCGGAGCACTCGCCGGCGGCCCATTGGCGCAGGCGATCCAGATCGGCTTTCTGGGCGGTGGAAAGACTTTCGTGGGCCAGGGGTTGGCGCGCCATCAGGCGGCTTTGCCAGGCCAGCCGTTGGTTTTCGCCCAGCTGGCGCAGGTGCCGTTCGCGTCGCAATTGGCGCAGGTCCTGGAGGTTGCGGGCCTCGATGCGTCCATGGCGCAGGCGAAACAGGGTCTGGTCGCCTTCGAGCCAAAGCCAGGCTGCGGCCCGCTGGGTCGGGTCGGCGGAATCGCCGAAGAGGTCGACAAAGTCGCCAAGATCCAGGCCTGATGGGGCCTTGGCCCCATCAGCAGAATCCGTTTTGCCGCTGGCCGCGGTGCCCGGTTGGGCCATTAACAACCAGGCCGTGGCCAGATCCCGGCTGGGGGGCAAGGCCGCCGCCAGGGATTCCTCGCTGAGTTGCCAAGGGGATTGGTCCAGGCGCAGGGTGCCCGGATCCCGACCCGCCAACGGCTGGATGAGCTGGACCTCCCTCAGGGGAAGGTGGTTGGCGCGGCCCTGAAAACCGATTTTCAGCTCCAGACGGCCGCCCCGGACCCCCTGGACGATGGCCAGTTGGGGATTGTCTCCAGGGACCCCCACCAGGTCCCCGACCTGGGGTGAGGTCCCACGGGCGTCGCTGGCGGAAGGGGGCAACTCAGCCTTCTGGATTCACAAACGGAAGCAGGGCGACGATCCGGGCCCGTTTAACGGCGTTGGTCAGATCGCGTTGCTGCTTGGCGGTGAGGCCCGTGAGACGACGGGGCAGAATCTTGCCACGCTCGGTGATGAACTTCTTGAGCAGATCGACATCCTTGTAGTCGATCGGATCACCCGGCTTGATGGGTGAGAGGCGTTTTTTGAAAAAAGAACTGGACATGGGGAACGGAACAGGACGTCAGAAGGGTTGGAGCACTGCAATCAATAGGAAATCCGACTAGGGCCGACCCCTACTTGATCTCCTTATGAACCGTGGAGGAGTTGCAGTGCTTGCAGAACTTCTTCAGCTCAAGACGTTCGGTGGTGTTGCGTCGGTTCTTCATGGTCGTGTAACGGGACACGCCAGGAGAACGCTTGGCGGGGTTGGACCGGCATTCGGTGCACTCAAGAGTGATCACGAGCCGGACGCCCTTGTTTTTGGCCATGGGAAGGACGTTGCGCCGCGGTAGCGAAACGGAATGACAATGAAAAAGATTAGCTTGCTGGGGTCCCGCTCCTGGCCGGGTTCCTAGGGGGGGAGCACACCCTGCCTAGGATCAAGGGCATTGGCTGAATCTAGGGATGAAAGTTTCGCTCCAGTGGCTCCGGGAGTTAGTTGCCAGCGAAGGAGCCCTGCTGGAGCCGGAACAGCTGGCCGAACGCCTTTCGATCGCCGGATTCGAAGTCGAGGCGATTGAGGATCTCTCGGCCGCCAGTGCCGGAGTGGTGGTCGGATTCGTTCAAGCGTGCGAGCCCCATGCCGATGCCCGCAAACTCAGTGTTTGCCAGGTTCAGATCGGCGCCGACCAACCCCTGCAGATCGTCTGTGGGGCCGCCAATGTGCGCAGCGGCATCCACGTCGCCGTCGCCCCCGTCGGCACCCATCTGCCGGCGGTCGGACTGACCATCAAGGCGGCCGAACTGCGGGGCGTGGCCAGTGCGGGCATGATCTGCTCCCTCCAGGAGCTGGGCCTGGCCGAGAGCTCGGAGGGCATCACCATCCTCGAGGACCTGCTGCCGGTCCTGCCGCCGATCGGAGCGCCCCTGGGCCCGGCCCTGGGCCTTGATGATCAGGTGCTCGAACTGGCGATCACCGCTAACCGGCCCGACGGCCTCTCGATGCAGGGCATCGCCCGGGAGGTGGCGGCCCTCAGTGGCGGCCACACCACCCTGCCCCCCAGGGCTCCGGCGGTGGCCGCCAGCGCCCTGGCCGTCAGCGGCGCCAACGCCGCCGCCATGGAGGCCGGGGGCCTGTTCAGTGTCACTGCCCTAACGGATGTGAAGGTGGCGGCCTCGCCCTCCTGGCTGCAACGGCGGCTGGAGCGGGCCGGCCTGCGGCCCATCAACAATGTGGTGGACATCACCAATCTGGTGATGCTGGAAACCGGCCAACCCCTCCACGCCTTCGACCGGGAGGCCCTGGCCCACCTGGCCCCTGGCCCGGCGGATCCGGCCCACCTGGGGTTGCGTCAGGGTCGCGACGGCGAAACTCTTGTGACCCTGGATGGGGAGCAGCGCTCTCTCGACCCTGAGGCGCTCCTGGTCACCTACGGCGACCAACCCATTGCCCTCGCCGGGGTCATGGGGGGTGCGGCTGAGGCGGTCAACGACGGCACCACCAGTGTTTGGTTGGAGGCGGCCGTCTTCCCGTCCGAGGCCATCCGTCGCTCGTCCCGCAGTGTCGGATTGCGCAGCGAGGCCAGCAGTCGTTTTGAAAAGGGTCTGCCCCGCGAAAACACCCTTGCCGCGGCCGATCGGGCGGTGGCCCTGCTGCAGGAGCTGGCGGGAGCCCAGGTGGCAGGCCGCTGGTGCCACGGCAGCCCCGAGGCCCCCAGGCCCCCGGTGTTTCTGAATCGCGATGCCCTGCACAACCTGCTGGGGTCGGTAGTCGTGGAGGGAGAACCCCAGGATCTCGAGGACAGCCGCATCGAGGCCACCCTCGAAGCCCTTGGGTGCCAGCTGGAGGCCGATGACGACGGTTGGTCCGTGACCGTGCCACCCCAGCGGGCCCTGGACCTCAAGCGCGAGGTGGACCTGATTGAAGAGGTGGCGCGCCTGGTCGGTTACGACCAATTTGACGCCCATCTGCCCGATCCCCTGGTCCCCGGAGGCCTTGATCCTTCCCAACAGGCCGAGCGACGCCTGCGCCGGGCCCTCTGCGCCGCCGGGCTGCAGGAGCTCAGCACCCTTTCGCTGGTAAAGGCGGCGCCTGGCCGCATCCCCCTGGCCAATCCCCTGCTGGCCGACACCGGCCACCTGCGCGACAACCTCCACGAGGAGTTGCTGCAGGCGGCGCGCCGCAACCGTCAGGCCTTTCGCCCCGATTTCTGGGCCTTCGAGATCGGGCTGGCCTATCTGGCGGCCCCCGGCCAGGAGTCGGCCGCAGTGGATCCAGCCGCCCTTGATCCGGCAGCAGTTGATCCGGCCCCAGTCGACCCGAGCACGATCGAAGAACGGTTGCTGCTGGGTGGCATTGTCTGCGGCGAACGGCGCAGCGAGCGCTGGAGCACCAGTGGCAAACCACGGCCGCTGGGCTATTTCGAAGCCCGGGGTCTGCTCCAGGCTGGACTGCAGAGCCTGGGCCTGGCCCTTGAGGATCGTCCGGCGGGGGGCGAGGGGGCTGCCCCCGCCAACCTGTTGCACCCTGGCCGCAGCGCCCAGTTGGTCTTTGAAGGCCGCCCGCTGGGTTGGTTCGGCCAGTTGCATCCCGCCCAGGCCCGGGAGCTGGACCTGCCCGATGGGACTTACCTCTTCGAGTTGCCTTTGGCCCCGTTGCTGGCGGCCGCCATCCGGCCCCGCCGCTGGCAGCCGAGTTTTGCCCCCTTCGCCACCGTCCCCCCCAGCGAACGGGATCTGGCCTTGGTGGTATCCCGTTCCGTTACGGCCGCCGAGTTGCTGGCAGCCATCCGCAAGGCGGGCAAACCCCTGCTGGAGCAAGCCGAGCTTCTGGACCGCTACGAAGGGGCCCAAGTGGAAGAGGGATGTTGCAGCCAGGCGTTCCGGTTGCGTTATCGGGCCCCCGAGCGCACCTTGACCGATGGGGAAGTCGATGCAGCCCATCAGAAGGTTGTGGCCACCCTCGAATCCCGTTTCGGCGCCAAGTTGCGTAGCTGAGGGCGCGGCCCGGCCCAGGCTCAACGGCGCCGCAGGGCCGCAAGCACCTCCACGTGGCTGGTGTTGGGGAAGAAGTCGATGGGTTGGAGCCAGTCCAGCGCGTAGGGCCCATCGGCTCCGGCCAGGCTGGCGAGATCCCGGGCCAGGGTGGCCGCATCACAGCTGAGATAGGCCAGCAGCGGCGGCGGGTCGGCCAGGATCGCTCCAATGTCCTTGCGATCAAGACCCTTGCGGGGCGGATCCAGCAGCAGGGCCTGGACACCGGCGAGGCGTTCGGCCAGGCGCTCGCCCACCAGGCCTTCCTCAAAGGTGGCCCTGCCGCCCAGTCCATTGGCATCGGCATTGCGGCGGGCCAGGGCGACGGCGGCGGGGTGCTGTTCAATCCCATGGACGGACCAGCCGGCCAGGGCTAACGGCAGGGAGAAGGTACCGATGCCGCAATAGGCATCAACCAGTCGGCCCGTGGCGGGCCCTAGGGCCTCCTGCAGCAGGGGCAGAACCCGTTCGGCCTGTTGGGTATGGACCTGGAAAAAAGTATCGGCGCCAATTTGATAGCTCAGACCGCCAAAGCGCTCTTCCAACCAGGAGCGTCCGCCAATGCAGCGGGTTTCCGGACCCATGAGCAGGTTGGTGGGCTCGGGTTGCAGGTTGAGACTCACCCCCACCAGCTCGGGCCACCTCCCCATCCAGTCTTCGGCATAGACCGCGAGGCCCGGCAGGTTGGCGTCGGCCGAAATCAGGGTCAACAGCACCTCACCGGTGTTGACGCCCAGGCGCAGGGCCAGATGCCGCAGGCCACCGCCGCCATGGCGATCGATCGGCCAGTCGCTGGACTCCAGGTCGCTTTTGAGCGGGGCAATCAGACGATCGAGCCGGGGATCGAGGACCGGACAGTGGTTGAGGTTGACGATGCGATGGGATCCGCGCCGGTAGTACCCCGCCCGCAGATGGCCATCGGCGGTCCGCTCCAGGGGAATCACGGCCCGGTTGCGGTAGCCCAGGCCGGCCGGGGCCGCCAGCAGCGGCCGCAGCGGCGGCGTCAGCCCCCCTAGGCGCTGTAGGGCGGCGGCGACGCTGGCTTGTTTCCATTGCTGCTGGTGGTCGTCATCGAAGGGTTGCAGACTGCAACCACCGCAGTGGTCCGCAAGGATGCAGGGGGGGCGGCGCCGCCCTGGCGAGGGGGTGATCAACCGCTCCAACTGGCCCTGACGCAGGCCCTTGGCCCGGCCTCCCAGGCGCACCAGCAGGGTGTCGCCGGGCAGTCCCCCTGCTACGACAATGACTTCGCCATCAAGTCGACCGAGTCCCTGGCCGTGACGGTCGAGATCGGTAATGGTGAGCGCGACGGGCTCGGGGGGCGCCACCGGCGGGGAGTGCAATCGTCTGACCCTATCGGGTCCTCGGTCCAGCTGACAGTGCAAAGGGGCGTTACACCTGATGGCGAGGGTGGGCTGTTGGTGCTTACTCCTGGATAAGATTCGTCGGTGCGTGGTTTTGCGATGAGCGTCGTACGCGATCTGATCCTGCAGGCGGATGATCAGCTCCGCTACCCCACGGGCGGCGAGCTGCGCTCGATGGTCGACTACCTCAAAGGGGGGAGCCGGCGGCTGGATGTGGTGCGACTCCTCACCGCCAACGAAAAAAAGATTGTGGACGAAGCGGGCAAGCAACTGTTCTCGCGCAAGCCGGAATATGTGGCCCCTGGCGGCAATGCCTTCGGTCAGAAGCAACGGGGCCAGTGTTTACGCGACTACAGCTGGTATCTGCGCCTGGTCACCTATGGCGTCCTGGCCGGTAGCACCGAGATGATCCAGCAGATCGGGGTCGTGGGTGCCCGCGAGATGTACAACAGCCTCGGCGTGCCGATGCCCGGCATGGTCGAAGCGATGCGCACCCTCAAGGAGGCCTCCTTGGCCCTGATGTCCAATGAGGACGCCGCCATGGCCGGACCGTACTTTGATTATTTGATTCAGGGCATGCAAACCACGACCTGAGCCTGAGGGCTTTCCATGGCGTTGTTTCTTTAGGCCCCTTGCAGGGGTCTTTTTTGTGCTCCGCCTTAGGACCAGGGCCCCAGGGCCGGGCGAGGGGAGCCAAGAATGTCTTTTTTGTCTTATTTAGGTCTTAATTTGGGACCCAGGATGTGTCACGTCTGAGACGCTAGAGCCAAGTGTTCCCGGCTGCCTCGGTTCCATTTTGTTTTTTGGTCGTTCGTTCCTTTGGGTCCCGGTTTCTCCCATTCAAGTCAAGGCAGCTTCTCCAGCCGATCCCATGGATTCGACCATCTCTTTTTTCGATTCCTTCGATTGGGTCGCTCCGGTCCAGACCAATCCCATGCCCATCTCCTCGATCAGCCGATTCGGTTGGGGCCGGCGTTTGGCTTCGGCCGTGGGAATGGATCATTACTCCAGCTTGAGTATTGGAATAAGACCCATGTCAAGTCTCAATCAAGAAAGCTGCGAGGGTCCTGCGGCCTGCGGCGGCGCGCGAAGGGTCGGGGCTGGACCCATGGGCCTCAGAACCCATGAAACCAGCGTTCAGAGTTGCGTATCTGTGTTTAAAGCAGGTACGCAGCTTCTCAAGCCCCTGTGGTTCAGGCTCTCTGAGAGTGGTTCTGTCCAATTTTGGCCATTCCCACCGCAGCTCGACACGCTGCTGGGCTGTTCTATCCCCAAGACCTGATGCCATGACCAAGCCGATGGCATCTCCTGCCGGCGACAAGGTCCGCTGTCGGGGGGATCTGCGCTCAGCCCGGTCCCGATTGGCGTATTGATCAAATCAGCAGGGTCATCTTTGAAAAACCAGTGATTCTGGCTGTATGCACCGCACATTTACAGGCAACGACGACAGCGAGAAGCTGGCCAAACAAAATTTCAGCGCTGGGGCGAACAAGACGATTAACAGTGTCTCAAGGTTCCCTAATGAGATTTATTTTGGGTCTAATAATGGGTCTCAACTGATTGCTTTGAGGACGTTTGAGCTTCTCTGTTTCGGGAGTTTGCGGGTTGGGTGTTACTGCACTGTGGAGTCATGGTCAAAGGGGGCTTGGCTCAAACTTGCAAAAAAAACCCGCCTTGACGGCGGGACGAGTGAGATGCGGGTGATGGAGTCCTTAAGGAGAAACGATTAGAACTTATTGGAATTGAGTTTGATCCTATTTCTCAGCTTCCGGGTGAAGCTGAAGCCCAGTGCGGCCCCGACAATCGGCAGCGGGCCAGGAACGCTGTTGGGCCCAGGATCTGGCGTCGCTGAACCGAAGGTCACGTCATCAAATACGATCTGGTTGGCAACGCCACCGAATGCAATGGATTTAGCCGTTCCTGAGAACAGGACACCGAAGGGCGAGAATGGACAATATTGAGCATTATATCCAGGGCAAGAACCGGCATTAGGAGTTAAGTTCAGGGTAGCCAGTAAATTTCCGGTACCATTCAAATCATCGTAGACGTTGACGTTGCCTGAATAAAGCAATGAAACATAATTGAACGAGAAACCAGTATCAAAGCCAGAAGGATAGTTGAGATAGGTCTCGCTGCCGCTCAGGAAGAATAGCCCTCCTAGCTCCGATGTCGGATCGCCGATGCCGCCCCGAGAGGTGTTGGAGCAAGATGCCGTTAACGTATTCAGACAGATATTTAAGGGCACCTCGAATAATCAGTATTTCTTAGATGCTCTACGCACATGAAAAAGCCGCCAGAAAGGCGGCAAAGCAGGGAAGCTTTATATTGGCTATTGACGCGATGTCGAAAACTATTGAATTCTA
>Ga0194059_1001291_pt1 | contig 10850 bp, 11 predicted proteins | sample SepL6211m_MetaG_FD_163426 | JGI IMG/M metagenome (GOLD analysis project Ga0194059, IMG submission 163426) | Anoxic zone freshwater microbial communities from boreal shield lake in IISD Experimental Lakes Area, Ontario, Canada - Sep2016-L626-11m | ecosystem: Environmental > Aquatic > Freshwater >... | reverse complement strand
GCGTTTGGCGGAGTTGTATCGGATGTTGGTGGCGGAGGAGTGAAGGAGCCAACCGCCGTGAGCACGATCCCACAGCCCCGCCGCTGCTGCGGGCCCTGGCGCTGCTGGTGCAGCCTTTGGCCGATGTGATCGCCGCTATCGCGATCACAAGGTTTAATGGCCGATCGCTAAAGGAGCTCTGCGCCATGGGCGGCATCACCCTGGAAGACTTCAGCCAGAGCGTGGCCTACCGGGAGATCTTTGGGCAGGGCCGCCAGGAAGGCAGGCAAGAAGGTCGCCAGGAGGGCAGGCAAGAAGGTCGCCAGGAGGGCGAACTGGAAATGGCTCTCCGCCTACTCCGCCGCCGCTGCGGTGCAATCAGCGCCGAACAGGAGGCCGGCATCAGGGCTCTGTCGTTGGAGCGCCTGGAGGCCCTGGCGGAAGCCCTGCTGGATTTCAAGAGCCCGGCGGATCTGGCGGCCTGGCTGGCGGCGGTTTGATCAGCGGCCGGAGCGGGGCACGCCAGGCCCTGGTGGCTTCGGCGCCAGGCCCCAGCAACCTGCGGGAAGGAGTTGGCGTGAGCCAGGACTAGCTGCTGCAGCGGGCCCATGCAGCCGACGCTGCTCGGTGGGATTGGGCTGATCGCCCTATTGGTGCCCCTGGCGGCAGAATTTATTGGGGCGACTCCGATCCCATCAGGCCGACTGCAGGGCCGGTGCGATCGGAAGCAGGGTCTCGATGGTGCTGCTGTCGCTGATCTGGGAGTAGTGCTCCACCGTTACCCCCACCGGCCGGCCCTGATCGTCGAAGTCGACGATCAGGTTGTCGCTGATGGCTTCCGAACTGCTGCTGTCGCGCTCGGCCAGGGCGATGTGGAGGGTGTCCGTGTCCGGGAAATAGCGGATCTTCATCGCGACGGGGGGAGAGCCTGAGGGGGATTGGGCTGGGATCGGATGACGGCCCTGAGGTAGCCCCGATCAAAGAAGGCGTTATGGACGGTCTCTCTATCCTCAAGGGTAATGACCCTGAGTGCTCGGTTCAGGGCTTCCGGCACAAGCCCCCAAAGGGCAAAACGCCCATCGGCCTGCTGGCGCTCCTCCAGAGGCTCGGCCATCACTCGCAGGATCCAGGCCGCCTCGATTCCTGGATGCTTGCAGCGCACGACGTCGCGAAAGTAGCTCGTCATCTTCATGGCGACCAGCATCCACCGGCGGCTGGCGATTCAGGGCATCTCTCGCTGCTACGGGCCCTACGCCCCGAACAGGAGACCTGCATCCGCATCCTGCAGCTGGAGCGGCTGGAGAACCTGGCGGAATCCCTGCTGGCTTTTCCAGAAGCCGGAAGCAGCGCATCAGCCGCAGGTGCACCAGCAAGACAGGAAATGAGGCACCCAGGGCGTCACCCCATCGATCCGAGCGTGGTGCAAAAGGAGGTGAAGCGGGCCCTAGATGAAACCGGAGTAAGCAAACAAGCCAGCAGCCATATCTTTCGCCACTCCTAGTGGCTCTGCCACGCTGGCCTGCGCTCAGGTAAGCCCACCCATCCGCTGGAGCGGAACCAGGACAATCGCACCATTCAGGAGTTGCTGGGCCACAAGGATGTAAAGAGCACCTTGATCGACTTGTACGTGCTCAGAACGGTCCTTTCGGGGTGCGCAGCCAAGCAAATCTTGTGTAGCAGTAAATACAATTGGTATGTGGACTCGCGAACTACTTGTACCGTTATGCTACCCTTGTTTCAAACTTTATGCTGAGGCCGATGGTTCCTCGTAAAATTTCTTCCGCACTGGGCTTCGCTGCGATTTCTTCGCTTGGCTTTATGTCTTCGCCTGACGCCGGTGCAGTAACGATTCTTTCAGGTCCTGTGCTCAATCAGGCCAATGGGCACACGTACTACTTGCTGACTTCGGATACGTGGAACGCATCTAATTTGTTCGCTCAGTCTCTCGGCGGAAATCTTGTTACTATCAATGACGTGGCTGAGAATGCTTGGGTGTCCGATATATTCACGGCCAACGGTACTGTTAATCGCGCACTCTGGATCGGGTTGAATGACGCCGCGCAAGAAGGAACATGGACTTGGGCCAGTGGAGAGCCCGTAAATTATCTGGAGTGGGATTCTGGTCAGCCTAACAGTGCTCTAGGGAGGTTTGACGAAGACTATGCCCACTTCTGGGCACCTGGCTACGGTGGTAATCGCTTTAAGTGGAACGACTACCTCGACGGTAGTACGCTGGATGGCCAAGTACCCTTGCACGGAGTTGTTGAGATATCACTAACGCCCGTCCCCGCTCCTACCCCGGTTTGGTCTATCGCTGCAGCACTCTTTAGTGCACTGCGGATCCGAGCCGCCCGCCGCTGATCAACAAACTGAGCGTGTAGTTGCCTTCCTCGCAGCCATCATCGCCATACATCGTATCAATCCATGAAGCAAGTAGCGGCATCCGAGAAGCCTTGCTAGCAATGAACTTTCGCAAGACTTAGAGTCCAGCTCCCGCAGCTTATGCGGCAAACGGTCGGCTGGCCACAGCTTCTGCGGACCGCCGAATCAATGTTGGGCGGATCAAGGCCTGAATATAGATGTTCCTGCGATTCCTGCCGGGCTAGCGGCTTTTACTCAATCACAAGATGTATAGCCAAGAAAACTCGGCTATACTTGACTGGCATCGGCACCCTGGAGGGAGATGGAAGTCACAGAGGTGACGCTTCGGCTCATGCTATTAGGAATGCCCGGAATCGTGGCATATCTAATCATTTGCAAAATTACTACAAAGAGAAAAGGAACACAGCTTGACTCGCTGCTTCAGATTTTCCTGCTTTCGATCCTCTCTTATTCATTGTTGAGCGGCTTCTACCTGATACTAGCAAACATATCTGGAGGGAGAATATCAATAGTCAGCCCACTTGAAAGACTCATTGGCTCCATCAGCAGCAAAGCTAACTCGATTCTGTTTTGGGAGATTGTGGCGGCAACGACTGCGAGCATTGTGGTCGCATTTGGCTGGTCATATGCATGGTACTACAAATTGCTCACAAAACTTGCACGCTTCCTCAAAGCATCCGATAGATACGGTGATGATGGGATAATGGCCGCGTTCTTGTCATCGGAACAACTACATAACAAGGGTGAGTGGTTAGTCGTGAGGGATCATTCAACTAATGTATTCTACTATGGCTACGTTCATGCTTGGTCTGATGCTAATGATGAACAGCGTGAACTAATCCTGCTTGATGTATCTGTATATTCTAATATTGATGGATCCTTTCTTTATCAAACTGATTATTTGTATCTAGAGCGACCCAAGGGTGTGCTTTCGATCGAAACACCAACTTTGGCATCAGCTCCAGAAGATGACCAAGAACCCGCAGTAATCCAGAGTGATTCCCAGTAAGATCGAGATAGTTGCTCCCCACTCCACCCATGACGAACAACCCTGGAAAGCAGATCAGGCTTGATGAAGGCCACGTTCAGCGTGGGGCCGCAGGTCAAGGGCCTAGCACACCCAAGCCTGAGATCACGCCCAAGGGGCAGGGGACAAAAGGGAGCACTTCGCAAAAAAGTAAGTAACGCCGTCACTTATTCTGCCCATTGTTTCTCTCAGGGCAGAGGTTTCCAGGCTATTCGACGTAGTTATATATTCACCGTCCAACATCCAGATGCAGAAGACGGGCCTAGAGGTTGCTTGATCAAGCCTCAATTATCTGCCCGCTTCTGATCTGGGGCGTTGGATTGACAGCAAGAAGGTTGGTGGTGCGATTCATGGGTGCTCCCTTGGTGAGAGCTGCTATTATTAGGAAGTGATCATCCTGGAAGGATGGAGTTTGAGTTCCTGATCCCAGATCGCCCCGTATCATTGCAAACAAGAAACCGTGAGAATCTACGTCAATGGAAGGCTTATGTGGCGACCGAGGCTGCGAAATCATGGACAGGAGAGGCCGTCAGTGATTACAATCTACAGCTAACTCTTGTTTATCTCTGCGGAGATGATCCAGTGGATATTGATAACATAATCAAACCTATTCAGGATGCACTTGTGGGTTTGGCATATACTGACGATATTCTTGTTACAGACGTTGAGTCGCGCCGGCGACCACTCGCTGGAACTTATGATGTAGCTCGATGTCCCGATCGGCTGCTACAAGGCATCGCAACCGGTGGCGAATGCGTTTACGTTCGACTATCAGATCAACCGATTCTGGAAGACAAGCTATGACAACTGAATCTGGAGGCACTCTCAATGGCCAAGCAGTCCATAGCCAACTCGAGTCTTCTATTGTGAAGAGATATACGGAGCTGGGATTTAATGTCACTGTTGAGCCTGCTCTCAACTTAATTCCATTCGATCTTGGCGGATACAGACCTGACATATTGGCGATAAAGGAGCCTAATCAAAATTACATAATTGAGGTAAAAGGATCCTCTCAGAGAGTATCTGTTGATAGATTTAGGGAAATTTCAGAGGCTGTCCAGGCTCATCCAGGGTGGCGATTTCTGTTGGTGACTGGTGACGACGAGATTTTAATCGGAGAAGAAACTGATCTACTTCAAGCAGAACAAGTCCGGCAACGAATTAAGAGAACAGAATCGCTATTAAAGGAAGGATTTACTGATGCAGCCTTCCTTTACCTATGGAGCCTGCTTGAAGGCATGATGAGGCGTCAATCTATTCAAAAATCTATTCCTATAGAACGATTGGGAAGCCTGTCCTTGATTAATCACCTTTATTCTCAGGGCGAGATGACAAGAGAGCAATTCCATGAATGCAAAGATCTCTTGTCAATTCGAAATCGTATTTCCCATGGGTATCAGGATACACATATGGACGAAGGCTGTCTTAGGCTCCTGGACCTCGTTCATATATTGTCTAATGAATGGCTATGACTCTAAAGTGGCCTCCCGTCTGCGTTGTCAATGGCATTTTACTGCAAGCCAACATCCAAATTCAGAAGACGAGATTAATGGTTTCGTGTTCAGGCTGAGATTCTTGCCCGCCGCTGATCTTGGGCGTTAGAACGATCATGGCATTTGAATAACTGTTAAGTCCCTACAGCACCACTCTGCTCAGAAATCACCCAAACTACAGCCGAAACAACAACAAACTCCGCCCAACCCCGTCCTGTAGCAGCAGCGAACGCTTGTCAATGTTCCATTGCCTCACCTGATCCAGTGCTTCCAGGTACTGCCGCTCGAAGGCCATCACCTCTGCAGAGCAGGCCATCTTGGTGCTCACCAGTTTCGAGAAACGCAGCTGGTCGCCGGCCAGCTGGAAGCCCCCCAGCAGCCGATTGCAGCCGCTGTTGCCGCTGAGTCGTTCGCTGTCGGTGGCGAGCAGCAGTTCCGGTGGCCGGCCCGGCGGATTGATCAGGGTTGGGCCCTCTGGTGATTGCAGCGCCTGCAGCTTCCAGGCGGTGCCCCGCAGGGTCGTTTGGGCCCGATGGGTCGGGCTGGTTTTTTCTTCCGATGCCATTGGGTTGGACGCCATTGGGATAGATGCCATTTGGGGCTGCGGGCAGCCTGGGCCGGGATGGGCCCTCCCGAATGCCTCCACCACAAGGGCGCGGCGAAGGCCCTGGCCAGGTTGGTCAGCGGGGCGTTGGCTGATTAGCCCCTCCATGTTCACCAGCAGGGGCTGGCCTGACCCGCCTGTGGGTACAGCGCTCCGGTAGGCCTGCAGCAGGCGTTTGTAGTCGCCCTCCAGCGCCACCGGCAGCCGCTGGCCGGTGACACACAGCTGCATGGTCGGCCCTTGGGGCAGGAGGCGAAACAGGCCCGCCAGGAACAGCCGTGGCGATATCGGCTCCGGCACGGCTAGCCGCGTCAGCCGGTCGTTGTGTCCCGATCGGATCGGTTGGCCTTCTAGATCGAGCTTGCGCAGCACCGCGCCCCCCTCCAGCGGCTGCAGAAACACCGGCGCCTCCCGGCCGCCGCGTAACACCAGCCGTTGGCCGGACGGCTCCAGGCGCCAGCGGCCGATGTCGTCGAACGTATTCGGAGCGGGACGATTCAGCCAGGTTTGGCGTAGTTGGTAGCTGCCATCTGCGGCCAGGTCCACCTGCCAGCGGCTGCTACCGCCGGCGTTGGGCAGCTCGCCGCGCCAACTGGCGGGCAACCGGCCCAGGGGGCTCTGGCCCGGCCGCCCGCTGCCCACCGGCACCAGCTGCAATGACAACGGCGTGCTGGCGCCGCCCCTGGGCACGGGCGCGAACGTGTCAGTGGTGAAGAGCAGCCGCTCGCCCTGGCGCAGGGTGGCGCGCACCCCATAGCGCCCCATTGGGGTCAGGTCGAGGTCCTGGTAGCTGATGCTGAAGCGGAAGGGGGGCTGGCCTGCGGGCTGGATCCTGGTGCGCCCCAGCACCCGGGCCGGCGCATCGGCGAGGGCCGCGTCGATCAACACAACCTCCAACACCGCATCCGGCGGCAGGGCCAAGGGCTGCTGCAGGCGGGCCGTACCGGAGATCTGGCCGGCCCATGCGGCAGGGGCCAGCAGCTGGGTCGCCGCAAGGATTGCGGCCAGATGCGCGGCGGGCTGCAGGGTCACGGCGGTCAAGGGCAGGGTTGCTTTTGAGGCGGGGCACCGCCCCTGAATGGGGTTCCCACCAATGCCCAAGCGTCGCACCCCCAATCCCTGTTCAAGTCCTGGGTCGCCATGGAGGCGATCAGTGGGGTTGCGCAATGCAGCGCACCTATCGGTGCGACCCAATCCAGGTAAGCCAGTGGAAGCGGGGCTAGGCGGCTTTAGAGCCGTTATTCTCAATAACAAGCAAAAGGGTTTAAACCAGTCTTCGTAATATAGCTAATAAAGAAATGCTACTTCTTTTTGGGTTGATCAATGCTTGATTCGGCCTTGCCTGATCGCTCGAGAAGTTCTGAATACATAGCGCTTAATTCCTTGAACTCATTCTCAGTTGTTACCATATTGAGTTTGTTCTCTAGCGACTTGAGGTTCCATTCGATATCGACATATTCAGCTGCTCTTTTTGTGACTGGAAAAGCAGCATTTAGTGACTGCGCGGCAACCGCAGCGGCTCCGAGACCAACGATTGCAAACTTTGTCCACTTCTTGACTTCTGCATTCTGAGACTCTACAGCTCCTAATGAAGTCGTTATGAGAGTCAAGGTAATTCCGGCTACTATAAACGAGATGCTGAATGATTGATTTTTGAAGCGTAGTGAGTCAATATCATCTGTAGATTTGATTATCATATTCCGAAGAGCTTCTAGCTTGCTTGGATCTACTGGTTTGTTTCCCGGTGTGATTGGGCCTGGTTGCGGAGGCGGTTGCGGCTGCTCAGCAACTATTTCGTTGTAAGGCTGGCCCCAGGCAGCAATGGCCCTCTGACCTGTGATGGTGCATGCAATCGAAAAACCAGTGGCAAGGAGAAGTCTCCGTAAATTTGCACTGGATTTACCAGGGCATCCCTTCCTAAAAGGCATCTGATTTACAGCAATTGTTCCAATTTAGTTTAAGCACACTTTTCCCAATTGGCTTGCGAAGCGTTGCTTTCGCAATGTTTCTTTAAGCCATTTTGAGGTAGCCGGTGTCAGGAAAGTAACTTTCCATGGTAACGGGTGTAATTGGAAAGATGGCCCACAGCACTTCTGCATTTATATGCCAATACACCTAGATTTTGCGCAGTAATGGTATTCGATTTTGCTGATTATTGATAGTCACTGAGAGCCATAAATGGCCTGATCGCTTGAGGAAGACCCAAGGCAGGACTTGTCGAGAGATGACCCTTCGAGCAGGCACCTCGATTGGCCAGGCCACCACCAGCTCACTACTAAATCACCGCAAGCTCTCTGCCTGTCACTCAGGGGCAGCGTTCAGCAGGCTTTGCCTGAGCCTTCTGCCTGATGCCGACCCTTAAAGAAGACCCGTTGAATGCTGTGGCAGCGCAATCAAATCCCGCTGCCCTTCCGCTTACCTACCTACGAACCGAGATAGGGTTTATCAATGCACACTCCCAAGGGTCCGATGCGTACACCCCTCGCCTTGGCTGCCGCTGGCCTCCTGGCCATCAGCTTCCCGGCGGGGGGTGGTAGGGCCCAGACCGCGATCGAGAGCCAAAGGGTCACGTTTGCCGCCGGGGCCGATTCCATCCGGCTCCAAGGCCAGCTCAAGGGCGACCAGACCGTCGACTACACGCTGCGGGCCGGTGCCGGTCAGACCATGACGGTGGAACTCAAGGGTTCCAATCTGCAGAACTACTTCAACGTGATCGCCGCTGGCTCCGATAGCGCCCTGTTTATTGGCAGCAGCTCCGGCAACAGTTTCCGTGGCCTCCTGCCGAGCGATGGCGACGTTCGGGTGAGGCTGTATCTGATGCGTCCGGCGGCGCGCCGCCATGAATCAAGCACCTACAGCCTGCGCATCGGCATCGACGGCACTCCCCTTACCCCTGTGCCCGCTTCCCGCGATGCCCTGATTCCTGGCACTCCCTATCACGCCTCGGCGGAGGTGGCCTGTGGGTCTGGTACTGGTGGCACAGCCGCCCGGTGTCAGGCCTTCGTAATCCGCCGGGCCAACAACAGTGCCACGGTGGTGGTGACCAGCCCCGAGGGGCAGAAGCGTCAGTTTTTGTTTGTGCAGGGCAAGGCGGTGGCGTCGGATCAACCCGAAAAGCTGATAGTGCAGCGCCGTGGCGATGTTTCGGTGCTGCGTCTGGGGGAGAACTTCGAGCGCTATGAGATTGTCGATGCGTTGGTGGTGGGGGGCTGAGGGCGCTGCCTATCTTGAATGACAGACGTTTGCACCCTCTGAGATGCCCTCTTCACGATTAAGTGCCCCCCATCATCTGCGCTTTTTGGCGGCTCACTCCCATTTGTCCCATGTCTTTGGCGGTGACTGGTTCGCCAAGGGAGCCGAGGGTTTTGCGCGCTTCTTTGGCTCCCCATTCTTTCTGATGGCCCAGTCCGTCATTGTGATTGTCTGGATTTATCTGAATGTTGTCAACTACGCTACATTCGACCGCTATCCGTTTATTCTGTTAAATCTGGCATTCAGCCTGCAGGCGGCCTATGCCGCACCGTTGATTTTGCTTGCCCAGACCAGGCAGGCTGATCGGGATAAGGCCCATTCAGAAGCAGATGCGAAGCATCGCGAAGAGATTGCGTTTGAAATGCACAAAGAGCAACAATTGGCCCTGGAGCAGACGAGCCAATTGCTCTCGCTCCTGGATCAAAACAATCAAATGACCATGGTCGTGCGGCAACTGAGTGAGCGGATTGAATCGTTGACTTCTGAAATTCACAGCAAAGTAGTGCCGACTAGTTGACCTAGAAGATCAAGGCCACTTTCCGCATTCACGACCACAGGTGTCTGTGCAGCTCCTCGGGGTCATATAGCCGCACCTGCCGCTCTAGATCGAAGCGCCGGGGTGATCCGCCGAAGCTGCGGGGATCGTTGCCGACGCCGGCCAGATAGGCCCAGTTGCCGGTGTTAAGGGCGGGCTGGGTATCGATCAGCCACCACTCGAAGAAACGGGCGCCCCAGGTCCAGGGCAGGCGCAATTCGTTGATGAAGTGGGACGCGACCCACTGGCGGCCCCGGTTGGAGAGATAGCCGGTGCTCAGCAATTCGTTGAGCTGGGCATCGATCAGGGGGTGGCCGCTGCGGCCCCGGCACCAGCGCTCAAACAGGGGTCGGTCTTCGACCCATTCGACGCGGCGGTTTTGCAATCCGCCCGGGGCCCCGAAGCTGGACCCATGGCGTTGGGCGGTCCAGAGGAAGAATTCGCGCCAGAGCAGCTCCTGTTTCAGCCACTCGGATCCGTCATCGGCGCCATGGAGGGCTTCGTAATCGAGCACGGTCTGCCAGATGCGCCGCACCGACAGGGATCCGAGGGCCAGATAGGGGGAGAACTTTGAGGAAAACTCCGTGCCCACCAGACCGTTGCGGCGGGCCTTGTAGTGGCGCAAGCCGTCGGATTCCAGGCAGTAGTGGCGCAGCCTGGCCAGGCCGCTGGCCTCATCGCCCGTGAAGGGAAAGGCGCTGCGGGGATCGGGGGGGCTGCTCTGCGCCGCAGCAATGGTCTGAGCCTGGGTCTCCGACTTCCTATCCACCTCCGCTGCTCCGTCAGGCTCCGCCATCGAATCAGGATTCGCCTCCAGCCAGCCCGGCTGCCCCTCCAGCCGGAATCCTCCCAATCCCCCTAGATCAGGCACCGGTAGCGGCGGCTCCGGCGCCCGCCCCAGGCCCCTGCGGAACTCGCCGAACACCCGGGGGAAGGAGTCCCGCGGCAGTGGCCAATCGTCGAACAGCCGGCTCTCCTGGCAATACTGCACCGCCTGCGGGCGCACCTGGGGACCCAGAAGTTCCAGCGCCATCGCCGTGGTGTGCTGGGGAAAGGCCAGCAGGGGGATGGCCTCGGCGGCCAGGCGCGCGCGCAGGCAGGCCAGGGCCTGGGCCTCCAAGCGCCGTTGGTGGGGACCCCGCAGGCGCTGGCCCTCCGGCCGGCAGGCCAACACGATCAGTTTTCCCTGGCCCGGCCCCTGGCGGCGGGCCAGGGCCACGGCCTCATGCAGGGCGGGCTGGTCATCCAGCCGCAGCTGGCCCTCCAGGGCCAGCGCCACAACAAACGCCTCGCTATGCGCCTCGCTCATGGCCCCCTCAGGGCCGAGGCGGTGTCATCCATGCCGGTGCTCTGGAGGGGCCCAGGGCTCGTGCATCAACTCCAGCCTCAATTCGCCAGCGCCAACTGGAACCCGCGGCGGTCGCTGGGTTCGGGCCGCTCGAACACCTGGCAGAACACCTTCACCACCCGGTCGCCGGAATCGATGGTTTCCAGCGGATCCTTGCGCAGGCGGTGGCGCAGGCAGCAGGCCACCACCCGGGCCACGTCGTCGTCGGTCACCTCGTTGCGGCCCTCGAA
>Ga0194059_1001290_pt1 | contig 10851 bp, 11 predicted proteins | sample SepL6211m_MetaG_FD_163426 | JGI IMG/M metagenome (GOLD analysis project Ga0194059, IMG submission 163426) | Anoxic zone freshwater microbial communities from boreal shield lake in IISD Experimental Lakes Area, Ontario, Canada - Sep2016-L626-11m | ecosystem: Environmental > Aquatic > Freshwater >... | reverse complement strand
TGCAGAATCTTTTGTGAAATAAAATTTATAAAAATTCTTTATTTTTCGAAGTGTGACATAGAAAAACATCCATAACTTCATCCATCCAATGCTATGAATTTTGAAAAATAGAAGCCCAGACAAAACAAGCCAATAATTTTTGGAATTATTATTACTGCTTTGCTCTAAGTGCTGAATTGTTGTTGATGGATCAATGAGTAGTTTAAAATCTGCATTTAGTGCACGTAAAGATAAATCAGCATCTTCATAGTATAGAAAAAAGCGTTCATCGAAAAGACCAATTTTTTTGAAAACATCTTTCTTGATTAGCATGGCGCAACCACTTAGATATTCCGATGAGTATATGCTGGGCGAAACTTTTTTTGTTATGTGTGTTGTTCTCATTTTTTTCCATTCAATTTTTCCACCAGCAAACCAGATTGTTTTATTGTCGCCATTGAGAATGAGGGGACTTATTATTCCTGCAGTAATATTTGTTCTGGCTGTTTTTTCAAGTGATGATAAGGTGTCTTTTTCTATGATTGTGTCATTATTTAAAACAAATACATAGTCAGCAAACTTTTCTAGTGCGAACCTTATGCCAATATTGTTTCCCTTTGAAAAGCCAAAATTTTCAGAATTTTTAATAAAATGCAGGCGTGAAAATTTTTGCTTGGCTTTCTCGAATGATTCATCATTTGAATTATTGTCAACAACCACAATTTCAAAATTTGGATAATTGGATTGTAAAACTGAATTAAGGCATGCTTGCAGAGTCCTAGCCCCGTTAAAGTTAAGAATAATAACAAAAATTTTTGGAAAATTTTTCTCAGTCATAATGCAAATAGTATAACAATAGTACTTATTGTTATAAAAAATAAAAAATTCAAAAAAAATATTTTATTTGTCTTTGAAAATGCTACGTAATTCACTTATTGTAATTGTTCTAGTCAGCCAAAGTAATACGATATAAACAAGTGAACTTGCTAGTACTAAGAATATAAATGATTGCGCTTTGAATAAGGATAAGAAAATAGCCATTACAAAGCCAGAAAACAATATTCCAGGTAAGCTCTTTATTGAAGGGATATAGGCAGTGTATTTTATAGTAAGGATAAGGCCCATGGTGGCAACTATTAACTCTGTAAGAGTGGAGATTATTGCGGAAGCGGTATATGAATATATTGGTATAAATAGGATATTAGCAGTGACATTAAAAGCTGCACATCCAATAAGTACCAAGAGCATTTTTCTCTGGTGATTAGCAGCAATAAGAATATTATTAAAAAATCCACCAAAGAAAATAAATGCAAGTGCGAAAATTAAAATACGCAGAGTATTGGCAGCCTCTAAAAATGCCGCTCCACCTATTAAATGAATCACTCCCTCAGAAAGGAATAGTATTCCAAGTATAAGTGGCACAATTATGATTACAAAAACTTTTAATGTTTCATTTGCAAGGTGGGTGAAGTGTTTTTTGTCTGAAAAGATATGACGTGAAAACATCGGAAACATGAGTCCAGTAATCATTGCTGGAAAAAATGAAAGGTTTTCAATAACTTTGTAGGCAGCATTATAAATTCCAACTTCAGTATTTGTTTTGAGAATTGAAAGAATGATAGTATCTATTTTGAAATAAATAAAAACCACAATAGCAGAAATACCGAGTGGTGCAGATTCTTTTAGGAATTTTTTCCAATAAGCGAAGTCAAATTGAAGCTTAACTGGTATATATTTTTTTACTAGCAGCAATATAACTACAAAGTTAAAGATCATTGCAGCTAAAATAGATAGAATTATAGTAATAAATCCAAGATTATTCTTGACTGCAAAGATTATTATGCCAATCTGAAGTATTTTTCCAAGAACTTCAGCAGTTGCAACCTTGTCCATGGCTAGATTTTTTTGGAACACCCCGTTTAGAACCATATATGTCGAAGAAAAGACAAAGGAGGCTGCAGCAATAAGGATTCCAATTTTAACGTCATGAGAGTATGGAAGAAAATAAACTAATATTGGTGTGATAAGAAAAATTGCAACAGATGAAACAAGTCGCAATGAAAAAGCATTACCGAGGATCTTTTTTTCATCGGCATCCTTGCGTGATATATCCCTGGCTGTTATTGCGTATAGTCCAAGATCAGCAACACTTCCAAAAAAAGCAAAGAAAGCTAATACGGTGGAATAATCACCAAATCCTTCTTTGCCAAGGTAGCGAGTAATAAAACCTATGCCAACCAAAGCAAGAATGGTAGACAGAACTTTTGTGATTACGCTAAAAATCACATTATAAGCAATTTTTCGTGCGATTGCCATGCGCTTGAGTACTATTAAAAAGGCTAGTCAATCAAATTAGCTGGCTTTATGACAATTTTGCGTGCATCGCCCTCGCCAACACTCTCTGTTACAATGTTTGAATTTGTGGAAAGCTCAAGATGAACTATTCTTCGTTCATATGTCGTCATTGGTTGCAAGAAAACACTGCGTCCCTGGCTGATTGCTTCTTGAGCGGCACCCCTTGCTTGTTCAATAATTGATTGATTCTTCTGCTGTCTATATTTATTTATATCCAAAGTAAATCTTATTTTTTCTGGAACATGTTTTCTAACAATTAGTCTGGCCAAGTGTTGAAGGGCCTGCAAATTGATACCATGTTGCCCAATAAGGAAATTAGAATCAGTATCAGTAGTTATGTCACATGTAATACTATCATTCTCGTCTGTCTCTGTGATAGTCACAGTTCCTATAAATCCCATCTTCAAAATTAATTCTTCGATAGTTTTCTTTATGATTTTTATTGTTTTTTCATCCATAGTCAGTAATAGAAATTTGAATAATCACTGATTAAGCAATTTCTAGTATTTAAATTGATTACATATATATATGATACTACGTTTTGTTTCATGTGGGCAATAAAAGTGTCAAAATCAGCACAGAGAATTTGCATTAATTTTTGGATTTTTTCTCAAGATACATTTGTTGAGCCAACATAAACAATGTTCCAGCCAGCCAATATAGAGATAATCCCGCTGGAAATTTAATACCAATAAATAATGTTAAAAAGGGTCCAATATATAGCATTTGTTTGCTCATGATTTGTGCCATATCAGGCTGGTCAGAGATATCTTTTTTGGGCGCCGTAGCTTGTTGTGTTGCCATAAGCATCTTTGTTTGAAAATACTGAGCAATTGCAGCAAGGGCAGCAATAACAATGCTTGGCTTTGTAAGGTCAACCATGAAAATAAAAAATTGATTTATTTTGCCAGGATCTGAGACGAAAGAATAAAGTTGAGCCGGATCAGCCACTAATCCAGCACTTGAAATATTTATTAAGACACGATAAATCGCAATTAAAAAAATTAATTGCACAATCAGTGGCATACAACCAGAAAATGGATTAGTCTTATGTTCTTTATAAAGCTCCATTAGTTGCTTCGTTTGTTGTTCCTTGTTTCCTTTTGTTTTCTCCTGCAGCTCCTTGATCTTTGGTTGAAGTTCCTGAAGTTTTTTTTGAGATTCAATTTGTTTTTTATAGAGCGGAATAAGCACCGTTCTAAGAAGAATTGTGATGAGTATAATTGAAATGCCAAAGTCTTTTCCGGGAACTATGTTATAAAAAAGAATTAGGATGTTATAAAGTGGTTGATAGATGACTGTATGAAAAAGTGCTAGCATTTTGTTTTAGTATTTCCTTGATTGGAAATATTACATAAGTAAATTAGCTTTAGATAAAACCTTTTTTAACTCAGTTGTGATTTTTTTAAGTTCAACATCTTGATAGGCTGGTTTAATGAGAATGATAATATCATAACCACTCTTTATCTCTTCCATGCATTGTCCGATAGCTTCACGCAGTATTCTTCGTGTTCTATTTCTGACTGTGGCCTTTTTTGAATAATTTTTTCCAATAGGGAAGCCTATTCTTGAAACCTCAAATGAATTCTTCGCGTATTTAATTGAAAGACCATCATATCCTGCATATGCTCCCTTGGAAAATATCTGGGCGAAATCTTCGCGTTTTTTTAATCTGTTATTAATAGGGAGCATTTTTGTTGGAAGGTTAGTTTAGACGGATAGTTTTTTACGACCAGCCTGTCTGCGTCTTTTGATGACAGCCACTCCATTTTTTGTGCTCATTCTTTCGAGAAATCCATGACGACTTTTTCGACGTCCCTTTTTTGGTTGATATGTTCGTTTCATAATATGTTTTTAGTTAAATTATTAATATGAAATGGTTTTGTTTTCCGTATGCTACTGCTGCAATAAAATTGAGAACAATTCTTAATCGGCTTAGCCTCTAGGAATACTATAAACAAGTGTACCAGCATGAGGGAAAAAGTCAACACGTTAAATTGGAAAAAATGGCGCAATAGCGGTCAATTTTTGAGAAATTTGATTTTTTGTAGTATATTTATTTAAAAAAAATAAATTAAAACGATTGACAAGAGTGGATAAGTGGGGATATTCTAGATTTATAGCCTGCTGTTTGTGATATATCTTTAAAAAAGTAGCGCATATAAAGGAAAAAATAGACTTATGCACTTGTGCACAAGTTATGCACAGTTGGTATGCGTATTTATTAGCAGTAGTTGGTCTGGCATGATATAATTTTTTGTACACTATAAAATAGATTGAAATTTGAGTTGTTGATGGTGAAATTCTAATGAAAGTATAAGGTATTTTAGTATATTTTAATCTTAATGGGGGGTGTAAAGAGGTTTCATTTGAGCATTGCTCATTTAAATCCCTACTACCAGGTATGAATAATGTAGAGCTTTGGCAAGCAGCACTAGGAGAAATAGAACTTTCTATTTCAAAAGCGAACTTCAGCACATGGTTTAAAAACACAACAATTCTTTCTAATGAAGGTGGTAAGGTTGTTATTGGCGTGCCAAATGGCTTTGCAAAGGAATGGCTTGAAAATAAGTACAATACATATATTTTTAGAGCATTGCGCAATTTTCAGGATGATATTAAGGAAATTAGTTGTGTTATTTATAGTAATGAGCAGGCCCCAGCGATTGAAACAAAAAAGATGGATTCGACTGCGCCACTTTCTGATCATCAATTTGCGCAGGAAATATATCAAAACAATAATTTCATGCAGCGTCCGGTGCAAAATATTCAACAACAACAGCAAATAAATGCTGCACTTGAAAATAATATAAACGCTCGATATACTTTTGAAAATTTTATTATAGGTGAGAATAATGAGCTTGCTCGTGCGGCATGTTATGCGGTTTCTCAAAATCTAGGAAAAATATATAACCCATTATTTATTTATGGTGGTGTTGGACTAGGAAAGACACACCTGCTTCAATCTATTGGGAATGAGGTATTGGCAAATGATTCATCAAGAAGAATAAAGTATATAACCTCTGAACGCTTTGCCAATGAGCTCATTGATTCTATTCGTAATCAGACAGTTAATGATTTTAAATCAGCCTATCAGGCTATAGACCTTCTTATTATTGATGATGTTCAATTTTTGGCAGGAAAAGAAAAGACTCAAAATGAATTTTTCCATATCTTTAATGCTCTCTATCAGATAAATAAGCAGATTGTGATTAGTTCGGATCGCCCTCCAAAAGCAATTGCAACCTTGGAGGATCGCTTAAGATCACGTTTTGAAGGTGGTATGATTGCTGATATTGGAAAGCCTGATATTGAAACAAGAATTGCAATCTTGAAGACAAAATCAGCAGAAAACAATTTCTTCATGGATGAAGAGGCAATCAGGTTTATTGCTGAGAATGTAAAAAACAATATTCGCGAACTTGAAGGAGCACTTAATAGGATTATTGCTGCTTGCGAATTTAATAAAAAATTGCCAACACTTAAATTTGTTCAACAGGCACTTGGTGAAATAATCTCAAGTGGCAAAAAAAAGGGAGTTCAACCACAAAACATCATTGAGGCGGTTTCTCAATACTTCAATATTTCTTCAAAAGAATTAATAGAAAAAGGAAGAAAAAAGGAGATAGCTTATGCGAGACACATTGCAATGTATTTGATGCGCAGTGAACTTAGTGTTTCTTATCCAAGTATTGGAGCTCAATTTGGTGGACGTGATCATACAACAGCTTTGCATGCTTACGAAAAAATCAATAAAGAAATGGAGTCCAATGAAAAAGTGCGCGAAGACATTACAATATTAAGAGAACGAGTATATGCTGTTTAAATAGTTGCACATCTATCTGCTTATTTTGAAATGTGCTTAAGCTGTAACAAGAAAAAAATATATGAAATTAACATGTACTCAGGAAAACTTTAAAAAGGCGATATACAGCACAGAAAGGGTTGTTGGAAAACAAATTACATTGCCAATCTTGGAAAATATTTTGCTGGAAACAGATGGTGGAATGCTGAAGATTTCTGCCACTAATTTGGAAATTGGAGTTTTTCTTAAAATTGGAGCAAAGATAGAAGAGGAAGGAAAAATAACTGTTCCTGCTCGTTTGCTAAGTAATTTTATAAATAACCTACCTTCAGTAAGTACTGTTTCACTTAGCGTGGTTGATCAGACACTACATATTGAAAGTGGCTCATCAAAAGCTCAAATAAAAGGCTTGCAAGCAACTGATTTTCCAATTATTCCAGAAATGGAAGGCGAGTTTCTTTTTTCATTGCCAGCACAAGAAATGAGGGAGGCAATACCGCGTCTTATGGTTTGTGTCTCTTTGGATAATACGAGACCAGAACTTACTGGGCTCAATGTTGTTCTTGATAAATTGGAAGTTAGATTGGCAGCAACTGACAGTTTTCGCTTGGCTGAAGCTGTTGTGACACTTATAAAAGACAATCCGCAAGCATACGATGCATTCATGGATAAGACAACTTCAATAATTGTACCTCTTAGTACAATCTCAGAAGTTTTTCGCGTGATTGGAAATGACACTCAAAACATCAAAATTGGAATTGAGGAAAGTCAAATATTTTTTCAAATTGACAACGTGCGAATTGTTTCAAGACTTATAAATGGTAAATATCCACCATATCAACAAATTATTCCAGAAACATTCACAACAAAAGTATTTTTGCCAAAAGATGAGGTGCTTCGAGCGGTGAAAATTGCTGGCATCTTTACTCACAGCAAGGCAGGCGAGGTCAAATTTACAGTTAATGCAATGGGCAAGGAAGTTTATGTTCAGTCAAAGGCTGAAGAGGTTGGCGAGAACAAGACAATTCTGATAGCTGAAGTCGAAGGACCTGATCAGGAGGCACTTTTTAATCCTCGTTATATGGCTGATGGATTAAATGCAATTTCAACATCTCATTTAGTGCTTTTAATGAACAGTGGTTCATCTCCAGCGGTTCTTCGCATGGTTCAGGGTGAAAAAAGAGAAGAAATGCTGAACTATACGTATATCATAATGCCAATAAAGAATTAGGATTTGTTTTATGAAAACCCTTGGATCTTTTATAGATAAAAAGACACTATCCAGAAGTTCAGTTGTTGATCAGCAGACTGTTTTTTATGTTTTTCAATTGATCATCAAGGAGGAATATGGAAAACAGGGAACTGAAAATATCGTCCCTGTGTTTTTTAAAGAAAAAAAGATTTTTATCAAGGCATCTGGTTCAACGTGGGCAAGTGAAATTTGGCTCAAAAGGGGATATATAATCAAGAGGGTCAATAAGGAGTTGGGAGGAGATGAAATCATTGATTTGGCCATGAGTCAATAACTATTGCCAAAAGTCACAAAGCGTGTTAATAATATATAGAAGTAAACAATTAATTTTATTGAATTTGCCTTTTCCTAATGCTCTCAGGAGAAAGTGAAATCACAAATACTGACGTGCCAATCAAAAAATCTGCAAAAAAGTACATGCGAGTTACTGAAAGAAAAACACTTCGCAACAAGGTTGTCAAAGGAACCTTTAGAAATGCTATCAAAGAAACAAAGGAAAATATCACTGCTGGAAAAGTTGCTGAGGCTCAAGAATTGCTAAAAAGAGCCATAAAGGCACTAGATAAGGCAGCTCAAAAGAAGGTTATCAAGAAAAATACTGCTGCCAGAAAGAAATCAAGATTGAACGCTGCAGTTAAAAAACTTGCCCTAAAAAAATAGCATCGATCAAGATGAAAAAAATCCCACTAGTTGGGATTTTTTTAATATTCACTTAAAGTGAAACAATAAAAGTATCAAGAGCCAAAACTGGGTCAATTTTACCGGTTTTGGCGTTGTAATCGATTTCGGCCAAGTCGCGAAGCATCTGCTTGGTTTTTTCTTCTGATAAGTTACGAATTTGTCCTAGGGATTTTTGAACAACATATGGATGGACGCCAGAAGCTTGAGCTATTTGGGGTGAGCTGGTCACGCCTTGCCAGTAAAAGTCACCAATCTTAAGCAGGGTTCGAATTTGATATGTATACATTGAGAGAATATAGAAAACATCTTCACCTTTGGAGATTTGCTCATGAAAAAGACTAAGTGCTCGTGATTTATTGCCAGAAGAAATTGCCTCTATTGTTTCAAACATGGTCGAGTCTATTTTTGATCTTACCAATAGTAGAATATCCTCATTTGATAGCTCGCCTGAATTTTTGTAGTTCACGAGCTTCATTATCTCATTGCTCAAAAGGGAAAGATTATTTCCAGTTGCAGCTAGCAGTATATTTAATGCACTTTTTGAGAACGAAATCTCAGAAGAAAGTTTTTTTGTATATTCCAATGCCCAATTGGAAAGATTTGCTCCTTCAAGCCCTGCAAACTCTTGTTTCTTGGCAAACTTGAAGAGAAATTTATATAGCGCACTGTTTTTCTTTGGGCTATTATTTTCATGAAAAATAATAATGGTATCAGGATCTTTTTCGAGGGTGGTATTTTGTTTTATTACTGCAAGAGATTCTTTTTGCTGATCTGGCGTCCCAGTAGATAATATATTTCTTATTATTACAAGTTTTTTAGTGGAAAATAATCCTTGAGCTGAAAGAATATTAGCAATGGGTGTTAATGTTGCAGTGTCTCCATAATCAAGAATGCTCAGGCTAGTGCCTGAGCTTTTTGAGTCCATGTATTTATTTTTGAATTCATTGAGTTTTTCCAGCGAGCTGAAATTGTCAGTGCCGTATAGGAAGATAAACATATTTTAAATAATTTTCAATGTATTGATTTTCAAATAAAAAGCACCTTATGTATACTGTAACTTTATTTTTGCCAGAATGGCAAATTTAATGAAAATTGAAAATTGGTGCTTGAAAATTACAAGCTTTTAGCTTGCAGGTGTCCAGCGAACGACATTTCCTGGTTCAACAATGTCAACCCAGATTTGTCCTGGAACGAATTGAATCTCTTTGCCTGCTTGGTCAAAAAATGCAAGTTTGCTGTCAATTTTTGACTTGTCTTTTTTCCAAGAACCTTTAACTTCTTGACCATTCATATAAAATGTTGCATCGCCGCTGTCGATTGTATCAAACCATGGATCACCAAGCTCCATGTTGTTATATCGTCCAACTCCACCATAGTCAAGTCCTTGTTGTTCTTCTTTCGGAACAAGATCCCATGGGTCTTGAACTCCTCTGGCTGGAAAATTTGAATCTAGTTTGATTTGTTCTGATTTGGCAATCATCACGACAACATTTTTCGGTGCAACTCTTTTCTTGTTATTTTTGTCAAAATCTTCAACTCCATCCCATGAGCGAAGATAACTGTTTGAAGCTTTATCATAGTCATAGTCAACATCATATGGATTTGGAAATGACACGCGCAATCGTCCACCACTTGGACGACTTTCTAGTGGTGTTTCGGCTTGATGAGCATAACCTGAAAATTTATTTTCAGTGGAATAACCATATTTTGTCATTGCTTCTACTATTTTGTCACTTGAAATAAAGCCAGTGTCTTCCATTCTCATTTTCCCAGTTGGTGTCCAGCGCTCGCAGAAAGAAGTTGTTAAGCAATTGATATTATTGATAACTTTTTTATCAAGCTCGCCTTCTGCAAATTTTGAATATCCCCAATGCACAAAAACAGCATTGAGGCCACTTGCGATGGGGATGTAATCATGACGAGCACTGCGAATGGCACCAGTTTCTTTTGGAATTGTACACCCATAGACACCCATCAAACGAGTGACTGAATTTGTAAAGGCTGGCATTTCAATAACCATATCAGCATCTGAAAAACCTGCAGCAGGCCTTGCTTGCACATCAGCTGGTTGCATGATTGCAATTGGACGTTTGTTCCAATTTTCACAAGCAATCCCCGTGATTGGACTGACATTGCCTTCGTTTAGTGGACCTGTCGGTTGTTCAGGTAAGCCATTAATTTGAATCTGCTTCACTACTGGTTTTTTCTTGCTAGTAAAATAAAAAACACTACCAACAAGAATTGCGCTTATAAGCACAATAATACCTATCTGCTTTCTGTTCATTTGTTTATCTTTTAATTTTTTAATTTTGACAAGTTGGACAATGAAAAGTGCTTCTCTGTTCAACGATACTCTTCATGATTATTGTATCACATTTTATGCATTTCTTGCCAGCTTTTCCATATACAATAAGATGATTTTGAAAACTGCCTTTTTGGCCGTTAGCATCTCGATAATCACTGATTGATGTTCCTCGCAGCTTGATGGCTTTTGATAAAATTTTTAAAGTAAAAGTGTATAAGGCTTTTGTTTCATTTTTACTTAGAGAGTCAATGGTTCGAAGTGGATTTATTTTTGCATGGTAGGGGATTTCGCTGGCGTAGATATTTCCTATGCCAGAAATGAGAGATTGGTCCATGAGGACACTTTTAACGTTCTTGTTTTTCTTGCTTGTAATTATTTTGGTAAAATTCTCCAATGTGAAATTTTCATCGAATGGATCTATTCCTTTGTTGCTCGCGATTTCAGAAAGTCTTTTTTTGTCGACCAATTCTAGCG
>Ga0194059_1001284_pt1 | contig 10881 bp, 10 predicted proteins | sample SepL6211m_MetaG_FD_163426 | JGI IMG/M metagenome (GOLD analysis project Ga0194059, IMG submission 163426) | Anoxic zone freshwater microbial communities from boreal shield lake in IISD Experimental Lakes Area, Ontario, Canada - Sep2016-L626-11m | ecosystem: Environmental > Aquatic > Freshwater >... | reverse complement strand
GTTATTTATAGTATATCATGGCACCATTGGCAATATTAATTACATCATGTGATACGTCTGTATCGTATAACGTTGATTATACTGGTGTTGCACTAAATCCAAGTTCGGTTTATTTTTTTACATTTACCAGTGGATTGACCGATGGTTGTTATACCTACAATGGTTTAGGTATTACACCAACTACAGGTGTAATTGCCACTGTATCTACATCCTATCCTGGTTGTCTTGAATGTTCTGTAAATGTTACACCAACACCAACACCAACAATTACAAATACACAAACACCAACATACACTCCAACTCCAACTGTTACACCAACTAATACTAATACGCCATCAGTAACTCCTACTTTAACTAATACACCATCAATAACGCCAACAAATACAAACACACCATCTAATTCATCATCACCTTTACCATTTGATATTTATACTTTTAGAGAGTGTTGTAATTCATCTAATATATTTAGATTCAGTTTTGTACCAGGTTCAATGACTGTCGGTCAAGTTTTCTTTGTTGAGAATACGTTAGATTTTTCAGGTTGTGCCGAGGTAATACCATATGAAGCCACAGGACCAATTTATTTGGGTTCAACGGTAATCTTTACGGAACAAACATCTTGTGAAGATGCTTTATGTCCTGTGTGTCCAACACCAACGCCAACTCCAATATCTGCTTGTACTGTATGTGTGGACTATGATGTTTTTAATAATAACAATTATAACATATACATTTATTATATTGATTGTTATGGGAATGAATTACATCACTTAATACCTGCGGGAACAACTGTTGGTGTTTGTGCTTGTGAGGGAACAATCATTGAGCCTGAAGATGTTTATGTGAGTCAAGTTGGATATTGTCCATTTGTATCTGCAACACCCGCTGTAACTCCAACAAATACACCAACACCAACAGTAACACCATCACCTGGTTGGAATTTATGTCCTGTTGAAGAATATTGTTTACTTACATATTTCCCTGATACCGAATTATATGATGGTACGTATTATTCTGCGGGTACATATAATGATAGGGTATATTATTCAGGTGATACAGGATTTATTTACTACGGAAATTTACAATGGTGTTTAAGTACTACTTTAGGTGGTAGTTGTATATTACACGGAAACTATCCTAACTATAGTATATGTCCTGATTTATGTAGTGATTTGTTTAGTTCTGGAACTTGTGTTACTACAACATCCACAACAAACCCTTGTAATATTTTTGATTTTGAGGCATACTTTGATTGTGACGTTTCAACAACAACTACAACAACAATTCCTTGTTCTGCAACATCTATTGATGTATCATTTAGTTCTTACACAACAACTACAACAACAGCAAATCCTTGTATTGGTGTTGGTGGTAATATTACAATTAGTGGTTATACAACGACTACAACAACTAATACTGGTACAACAACAACTACGACAACAAGAAATATTGTTATTAGTGGTAGTGTGGATTATACACTTGTTGATACTGTATTTGTTTGTCCAAGTCAAACTTATAACTTCCAAGATTGTACCACATTAGAAAATTATTACATTGAATCATCAATAGCCTTTAATTCAATTGATTTATTCATAAACTACGTGTATAGCATGGAAATAAATGGAATTACATCATGTTATACGTATATAGGAACAAGTACTATATCACCAAATGCAACTTTAAATCAGTATTTTAATTTATATCTAACTTGTTCATCTTGTATCCAATAAAAAACTATTTATAAAAATGTCAACACAAGTAACCATAAATTCATTAACAGGAACTTCACCATACGATGTGTATGTATGTGATTCAAATGTTCTTAATTGTGTATATATCGCAACAATTAGTTCAACACCATATGTATTTAATGTACCACCACCATTGGATGCTCAATCTGAAATTTGTGTCAAAGTTGTTGATATTAATGGATGTATAATAACTCAATGCGGTGCCATAACACCAAATGCAACTCCAACTTCAACTGTTACACCAACGCCTACAGTTACTATAGGATTAACACCTACGGCAACTGAAACTCCAACTGTTACACCAACACCTACAGTTACTATAGGATTAACACCTACAGCGACCGAAACACAAACTCCAACACCAACGAGAACACCAACAGTAACACCAACGGTTACAACTACGGTAACTAAAACTCCAACAAATACTCCCACAGTTACTAAAACACCAACTCAAAGTGGTACACCAAATGTTACACCAACCAATACTCCAACACCATCACCATACACTGGTATGTTAATTCAAAGTTGTGTTGACCCGGGACAATTCTATATAATATCATATGGAAGTGCTAATATTGGTGACTTTATTACTGTAAGATTAGTTCCAGGTGGACCTGCAGTTGGAGGATGTTTTCAAGTAATATCATTAATCACTGGATTAATAACACGTATTGTACATACAGTTTACACTGATTGTACTTGTACTTAATAACAAAATAGATGGCGATTAGAAATAAAATATTTAGAAAATGTAGTGATGTAAGCATTAGTAATGTATTTCAGTACAATGATATTTTCTTTACACCAGGTTCTATTGCCTTCTATGATAATGATTGTTGGATTGATTCTGAAATTGAAAGTCCATTAATTCCTGTTGCGGATGTAACGTTTGATTTTTATGTTAGTTGTGATGATTGTATATCTTTTAATTTAAATGGTGTTTATTTACAACTATGTTCAAACCCAAGTGTTGAATTAGTACTTACAGTTAATAATTCTATTGTTCCTGACATTGGTTCGTCTGTTTTATACGATGGTAATTGTTGGAATGTTATATCTCTTACTGGTGTAACATCAACGGTTACTGAAAGTCTTACTACTTATGAGAATTGTACTGCATGTGAATTATTTAATACAGGTTCAACTGAATATTCACCATACACCTTTGTAAATTGTTGTGATAGTACTGATGTCCAAACATTTAATATTATTCTATCAAATTTTGGGTTTCCATTTGGAGATACCGTTGTTTACAATAATAAATGTTATTCGTTAAATTCACCAAGTTCAACATCAACAATTGTTGCAACATATGAATTTCCAAATTATCAGAATTGTAATTTTTGTGGTCAAGAAATTCCTTGCCCAACACCTACACCAACTCCAAGTTTTACACCAACACCAACTGTTACGCCTTCAGTTACTCCAAGCATAACACCATCTCAAACAAATACTCCAACACCAACAAAAACTTTTGGTATTACTCCAACACCAAGTGTTACAACAACTACTACAACTAGACCTGTATCACAAAACGAATGTAATGTTATTACTCTTTTTCCTTTGGGTGTGGTTTGTGATGTTACTGACCCAACAAGTTATGAAAGTGCTGATGGTTCAATACAACTTATTATAACAGGTGGTACTGCACCTTATAGTGCTGTGTGGAGTAATGGTGTAAGTGGTACCACAGCATTATATAACTTAAATTCGGGTGTATATACGGCAACTATAACAGACTATTATGGTGATTATGTTGTGACTAATACTTGTTCAATATTTGCTCCAACACCGACACCAACAATTACACCGACACCAACAATTACACCATCGCCAACTCCAACACCTATGACAGGTATGTGTGTTACATTTGTGGTTAATAACACTGCTCAGTATCCATACCAATTTAATTATAGTACAACAATAAATGGTTTACCATCATGGACAGCATCAACATATGATTCACCAATAACTAATGTTGGTGGTTTATTAGTGTTGTATTATAGCACAGATACTGATAGTTGGATAATTACAGGATTTAATGACAATACTTGGTATCCAAGTAGTATATACACCACATTACCACCAACAACTAATTGGGTTATTAATGGAAGTACTACGGTATCATTGATGACTGTAGTATCTGGTGACTGTCCAACATACACTTCAATAATAGTTGATGTGGTAACAAATGATACAAGTTGTGCATCAAGTAATGATGGTTCAATTTGTATATATCCTTATGGTGGTACAGGAAGTTATATCTATTCAATTGATAATGGTGTTACAACAGGTACTTCAAATTGTTTTTACAATTTAGGATTTGGTACTTATTCTGTATATGTTGAAGATATTATTAGTGGTGACATCTATAAAGAAAATGTTACTATTAATAATTTGAATATTAATACTAATCAGTCTTTGTTTTTTAGACAAACACAAAATCAAACATTACAAAGTACAAACACACTAAAAAGTACAAAAGAAGTTTATAGTTTAAATAATACGGATATTCCCGTTGGCACAACTGTTAATTTTGAATTGACATTAACAGATATATTTGAGATGTGTCAACCAGGTGATGGTGACAATTCCAATTCATATTTTATTGTAAATAAAAATGGTGCCCCATTAACACAAACTTCAATTAACAGTTCAACATCTACTAAAACAAGACCAAATTGTTCTCCAAATGTTTGTGATACAACAACGAATACTAAGGGTGTGACTTGTTCAATAACAAATACTGATACTCTTACGGTTGAAATTTATAATTATATTTCAATTACCACTGTAAGTAATCAACAAACTTGTCCAACAAAATTAACCAACACAATGGGTGTGACAACGTCATATACATACAATTCATCAAATTGTGTTACATTATTTAATGAAGGGTTAGACTTACAAAGTACAAACACAAGGTCAGCTTATGACCCTAACGCACCACAATAAATTAAAAAAGAAGTATTTAATAACATATGGGTTTCATAATTAAAAACACCGCTGGTCTAATAAACACAAGAATTACCGATACAGGTAGACAATTACTGTCTCAAGGTAACTTTAATATTTCTTATTTCCAAGTTGGTGATTCTGAAGTTTGTTATAATTGTGCCGGGTCTGTAACGCCTGCAAATGGAAATGTGTTACTACCATCATTTAACGCACAAAATTCAACTGGTTCTCCTGAGTCAAATAGAGAAAATATTAAATATCCTTTTTATTTTCAAGGAACATCAGGTTCTACTTATGGTATTCCTTTTGAAGCGTCTACAAACACAGATGTTTATAATCATGCTGGTATATTAGGTTTTTTTACTGGAAATACTGGTCCTACTGTTTCTTATACAGCAAAAACAAGTTCAGCTTTTACAATTACATCTAACTATACAATTGATTATGTTGATTGTACATCGGCAAATACTATAGATTTAACTTATGATTTATGTTCACCATCAACTGGAACACCAAAGATAGGTGAGATAATTACATTTATTTATGATAGTGTTGGTGGTTGTGGTGACATTACGGGTAATTATCCTATTTTAACATACAAAATACAAGCTGTTACAGCAACTAGTATAACTGCATACACAATCACAGTTGATAGAGCTCTTCCTGATTTTGTTAATCAAACATGTTCGGGTAATGCAAGAGCATTAATTTACCCAAGTGGTATGACACCATTTTATGATGTTGTGGTTCCAACAAATTATTTTTTAAGTGCTTGTTCTCAAACAGATGAAGTTAACATATGGAATATGAATATACCGTGGAGTCAATCTCCGGCTGGTGTAATTAGTACAATCAATGAGGATTATACACAGTATGGTTCGGTAAATTATCTTGGAACTAAAGAATACTTAGGTTATCAAAGTACCCAAGGTCAATTCTTTAATATTAGTGGTTTGACGGCAAACACCGACACATATTATTACAACTCTTATGATGAACCAATATTGGTTTATCCTGAATATCAAAAAGCTATTGCTATTGTTTCATATACAAACCAAAGTATTAACAATTACTACGGTGAAAAGTTTGCATTTCAACCATATGATTCATTAAACCCTGGTGCGGTTGGACAAGCAAGAAACTTTAAGGTTACATTACCAACATTGATGTGGCATAAAACAACTGGAAATACAATTGGTCAAACATTTTATGTTGACCCAGCTGGTTATGATTTGTTCTATCCAAATTATATGGAGAGTAAAAAAGACCAAGACTTCAATGTACCTGGTATGAGATACTATAATTTATGGGATACAAATCCTGATAGTAATGGTAAATTAAATCGTGTCGGTAAAGTATTTCCTGATTCTGAACTTATTGTATTTGATGATGATGAAATTATTGCTGCAATGTCATATAAGTCAAATAGAAACTGGACTTTACCAGCACCAAAGTTAGGATTGATTCCGCCCAATATTTGTAATACAGGTCTTGACACGACAGGAATCTTATCTGCTGACACAGAATACCTATGGGTAACGTATAGATTTAATTCAACCGCATTTACTGATTCATTACATTGTAACTATTATTCTAAAATACAAGGACCATCAAGTGGTTGTTCATTAACGGCACAAAATGTTACAGTTAAATTAGGAAATGAATTTCCATTCATGACTCAAGGATGTTCAGGATTCTCAGCAAATAAAATGAGTATACTTGTACAAAAAACAATTGGAGACATTAATCCTGACCCGGCTCAATGGGTTGAAATTGATGTTACATCTGAATTGTCAACAACAACAATTAATAATTATCTAACACCTTCTGGTATTACAGGAACAACATTCACAATAAGTTTAGATGATTATACTGGTGGAACAATTTATGATTTAAATAACTATATTGATATCCCAATGAATGGTGAAACAAACAAGTTAAACTTTGGTGATGAGTATTATTTTTATGGTGATATTGATACTGACATTCAGGCAACAATCTATGAAATGAAATACGCTGTCAACCTAACGAGTACAAATTTTGTTGACAGTTCAAATCCAACATTTAACTTAGCGGTAACGAACAATACATATATTACTGAAATTGGTCTTTATAATTCTAATAATGACCTTATGATTTTATCTAAGATGCAATACCCTGTGTTAAGACAAGGTTTACAGACATTCTTGATAAAATACGATTTTTAATATGGCAAAAAAAGCTTATCAGAATAATCCCAAAGTTTTAGGATTAGATGTTTCAACTAAAACAATTGGTTGGGCTCTCTTTGATATGAGAACTCAAGAGTTATTGGAGTTGACTCACATATCTCCAAGACCAAAAATGAAAACTGAAAATAAGATTGAGGAATTACTTTCAAAGGCCGAAGTGTTCAAGACCAAGTTAGATGAATATAAAAATCTTGGTATTACAAAAGTAATCATTGAAGAACCTTTATTGAATTCAAACAATATCTATACAGTTCAAACCTTATTGAGGTATAATTCATTTGTTACAAAGAACATTTATGATGTTTTAGGAATCGTTCCTGAATTCATTTCAACATACAACTCAAGAAAATTTGCCTTCCCCCAACTTTTACAATTGAACGATAAGGGTAAGATGGTATTATTCGGTGGTTTACCAAAAGATGCTGATAAGAAACAAATCATTTGGGACTTGGTTGCAAAATTAGAACCACAAATCACTTGGCAATACACAAGAAACAACACACTTAAGAAAGAAAACTTTGACCAAACGGATGCCTATTGTGCTGTGTTGGGTCATATGAAATCTGAAAAAATTTGGTAATCCAATCTTTTGTCGTATCTTTGTATACTTAAAAATACAAACATGGCAAACGAGAATAGTTGGAAAAGCGGTTTATCAGATGGTCACATCAAACAAATCATCAGACGAAAGATGATTCAAAAAACTGTGCCATCCAAAAAGTTGTATGATAGAAAAAGTCTAAAAAAAGATTGGGACTAATTAAATTTGTATTTTCCATTTAATTAACTATCTTTGAAGAGTGACTGACGAGAAAGAAATAGTAATTGACCTTTTACGAGACTTTTTGGGTAAAGAGAAAGCCCACTATGACTTAAAATGTCAGATTACCTTTGACTGCCCTGTCTGTTCATATGACCTTAAAGGTTTGGACCACGGAGATGGTAAAGGAAACCTTGAAATCAATTATTGTAGACACGTATACAAGTGTTGGAGTTGTGGAGATACCCACGGAACTCAAGGACCATTGGGTAAACTCTTTGATAAACACGCCAACAAAAAATCCAAACGAACATATGAACTCATCAAACCCCAAGACGAGAGGGAAGAAAAGAAGAAAGCATATGTTAAACTTCCAAAGGGTTATGTTGAATTCAAAGATTCAAATAAGAGATTCATTCCACACCAAGAAGCGTTAAGATACTTACACAGTCGTGGTGTAACGGATGAAATGATTGAGAAGTATAAGATAGGGTACACAGTTGATGGTGAGTTCGCCTACAGGGTTATATTACCTTCATACGATAAAGATGGATACCTAAACTACTTTATTGCAAGAGCGTGGGTCTCAAAGAAAATGAAATACAAAAACCCAACGGTACCAAAAGATGAAATCATATTCAATGAACGGAACATTGACTTTAACAAAGACATTTACCTAAGTGAGGGAGCCTTTGATATGTTGTTCTTGGATAACTGTATTCCATTATTGGGTAAACACGTATCAACCATATTGTTTGAAAGGTTATACAATGAAGCCAAGGGTGATATTCACATATGTTTGGACGGAGATGCGTATGATAATGCGGTTCAACTATACCACAAATTAAACGGTGGTGTGTTGTATGGTAAAGTAAAGATTGTTAAACTCCCAAAGGACAAAGATGTTTGTGATTTGAAGGGAGACATAAAAGAATACTATATAGATTTAATGAGATGATAGATTTAAACGAAGTTGTAAAAGACATTAGAGAAATACTGAAAAGTAAAAGGGATGAATTTAATTTGACCTTTACCGAAGAAGACCACAAATATATGATGGTGAATACTGATGGTGAAGTGGTTGATAGTCACCCATCAGTTTCAAAGGTAACCAAATTGTTCTATGAAGAATTTGATGCCGAAGGTATTGCCTATAACAAAGCCAAAGGTAATATTCAATACATGAAAGAACTCCTGAAAGAGTGGAGTGATTCAGGTGATTATGCCGCCAACATGGGTAGTAGGGTTCACTATCATTTGGAAAAAGAAACCATTGATAAGTTTGGAGGGTTCAAAGAAGTTCGTCAACCAATATTTGATTGTGATTTGGAACAAATTACCAAAGGTGATTCCATGATATCGGCTGGTAAAAAATACCTTAAGTTATGTGAGAATAGAAACTTGGTGTTGTTGGATACAGAGGCGGTGTTGGGACATCCTACACTTGGTTATACTGGTCAACCCGATAAGGTATGGTTAACGGTAAATGCTGCGGGAGATGAGATTGGTTTGTTAATCACAGATTGGAAGACAAACAAAGAAAAAAACTTCAAGACCAATAAGTTCACAAAGAATATGTATGCACCATTTCAAGACTATCCAAGTACGGCATTAGGTCACTATTACCTTCAGTTACCTTTGTATGGTAAATTGTTGGTTAAGATGTTGGAAGGTACCAAATATGAAAACATTAAATTGTTGGGTTGTATTGTGGTGTTGTTAAAAGAAAACTCTGAGTATGAAGAGTTCAGGGTTCCAAAACCACTTATTAATACAATAATGGATATGGACATTAGGAATTATTTGGAAAATTAATTATCTTTGTATCATGATTGAAGAACTATTAGAAGAAAGAGACAATTTGTTTGAGATTGCTTCGGTATTGTATGGTGACATGTTTGTCACTAATGAAAGTTTTTGGGGTTCACCAACCGAGTTACAATTAAAAAGAGTCTATGATAGATTAGATTTATTTGGACATCAAGATGAAGAACCAACTAACGAAATGATTGAGGCTGCAGAACTTGTTAAAAAAATTGCGGATAAGAAGAGAAATTCTAAAAAATAATTTTTATATTTTAAGTTATGTCAAAAAAAGATAAACTAATTGAAAAATACTCTTCAAGTATTATTGCAGTTCCTACCTTGAGAAAACTTATTGATGGTGATACAACACCAACAAAGAAATATGCTGAAAAAATTATTCAGTATTATTTATCAAGACTTTCATTGGGAATTAGAAGACAAACTGAAATATTCAAAGACATTGTAAAATTTGATGACTTATTACCATATATAAACAACAAAGACATCTATAATACAGAACACTACCCAAATAATAATTACGACCTTTTCAAGGATGTAATTAGGGATGCTGAAGCAATTAAAGAAGAAAAGACATTTGTTAGAGAAGAACATGCGACTATATTATATGAGGATGATAACACTCTTTTGGTAAGACCTTTAACTCATAGAGGTTCACTGAAATATGGTGCAAATACCAGATGGTGTACTGTAAGTAGACAAAACCCGAATACATTCAAAACTTATTTTGATAGTAACTACTTATTTTACTTAATAAGAAAAAATAAACAAGATACCAAATGGGATAAAATTGCCCTTCAATTTCCAAAACAACAAAATATATTTGGTGGTGTTACTATCTATGACGCAAATGACAGTCGTGCAATTGAACAATCATTTTCCAAGTGTGATTGGAATTTGACAGATATTATTAAGTTTGAAACGATATGTAAGGTTTTTTGTAGTAAACAAAAAGAGATAGACAATGCTCTTAAAACAATTAGTCAATTCAAAAGTTGTGTTTTAGAATATGATTATGATAAACTAAACAAAGCGTTGGAAGTTATACAAATAAAAACTGTGGATAATTTTTATGATGATTTGAAAAATCAGATTCAATTATTATCTGACAAATTAAAATTAGAAAAATATTAATATGGAAATACCAAAAATGAAAGTTGATTTGAGAGAACAACCCTCAGTAAAATGTGAGAAGTGTGAGTCTTTGTTTTTTGAAGAAGTCACCATGATAAAAAAAGTGTCAAAACTATTAACTGGTAGTCCTGAAGATACCATCGTACCGTTCCCAACGTACAGATGTGCTGATTGCCATTACGTAAATGATGAGTTTAAGATTTTTGAATAATGATAAAAAAAT
>Ga0194059_1001282_pt1 | contig 10901 bp, 7 predicted proteins | sample SepL6211m_MetaG_FD_163426 | JGI IMG/M metagenome (GOLD analysis project Ga0194059, IMG submission 163426) | Anoxic zone freshwater microbial communities from boreal shield lake in IISD Experimental Lakes Area, Ontario, Canada - Sep2016-L626-11m | ecosystem: Environmental > Aquatic > Freshwater >... | reverse complement strand
AATATATATTCAACCCCTATGCCATCAAAAGGCATTCCTTGGCTTACTGCGGGATCATTTTTATTAATAACGCAAGCTGATTCGAGGTTGTAGCCCCAGTAGCCACTAATAGGCAAATCAATCTTGAAGTCTTCAAGAATTATTTGTCTTGGGGATTCTTTGGTTATTAGTTGCAATGGCTCAATCATGTCATTTCCTAATTAGTAATTCCTCAATGCTTTAGTAAGCTCATCTTTAACTCTTTTTCTAAGACTTGCTGGTGCTACTACTTCAACGCCCGAGCCGTATTTCAATATATCCATTACCAATTCAGGATCTTGGTTGTAATTAAACTCCAAAAGGTAATTACCTTCTCTATCAAAACTACCAACCTGTTGGCCATGCCAAGTCTCGGCACTTACCCATCTAGCTTTTTCAGGTGAGAACTTTAGTTTGGCTCGTTGACTAGCTTTTCCAGAGAAAATTCCATAGCTTTCTGCAAAGTGCTCATGTAATTGCTTTTCTGAAATTTCATCTGCCTTTGCATTGGTAATGATTGCCTTACTAATGCAGTCCACGGCAAAGCTACGTAAATCTTTTCGTAGATGACAGAAGGCATCTAGATACCAGTTATCTCTATAAAAGATTAGCCGTTGAGGTGATATTTCTCGCTCAGTAGTTTCATTGGTGCCGCGGGCATAGTAGGTAATTTGCAATCGGTTGCGCTTTAGTAGTGCGCTTCCTATTTCCTCGAAGCTCTCAATTGAACCTTTGCGGGCAGACATCCCAAATACTTTTAGTCTTTTGCGTAGTTCTTTGGCTGGCGTATTGCTCTGTCCAAGAATGCCATCAATGATTGAGGTAAGCGGAGCAATGTGGGGTTCAATTAAACCTCCCTTATCTAAGCCCGATAGAAGGTGTTGCATGAGAACTAGTGCAGTAGCTTCCTTTTCAGAAAACCATAGCCCTGGAAGCTCAATCTTCTCGCCAACAATTTGCCCATCAAAACAGTAGCCACCTTTAAATCTGTCATAGACAATGGAGGCATTCATTCTGCTTCGTAGATATTCAAGATCTCTTTTGAATGTCGCTTTTGATATTTCGAGCTCATCAAGAAAGTCATTCAGCGGAACGCATTGACGTGCTTGAATCATGTACTTAATTTTGTGTAAGCGCTCTACATCACCCATGATGGTTTTCTTTTAACTTAGATTTTTGAATGTTACTGTACTGGCTCACAAAATGAGCCTATTAAGAGAAAAGCTTCCTAAAGTACAGCCTTCTCCAGCTAACGGGTTCCGACACCAAAAGCGCCTCCGCCATTAAGAGCTCGGGCTTTTGAGCTTGCAGGGCATACTTCCTGGCTGCTTTAGAAGATGGAAGGCCAATAAGAACAGCTGTGTCGATTGTTGCTTTAACAATGAAGGGCTCAAATTTAGGATTAGCCATGGAAACTTGCATGGGCATCACAACACTAAGAATGATTGCGCTAAAGAGCATGACGCTATCGCTGCGATGGTGTGTAACCAATTCGATTGCCTGAATTGTCAAAGTAATTGGTCACCCCGCTTGGCGCCTTAACTTCATAGCCAACTCTATTGCCCGTATTGTCATAAACCCCATTCTTGGCACTAGCGTTGTAGGCGCTGTTGTCCATGTTGTATGGACTATTACGCATGTTATAGGGCGAGTTATCCATGTTGTATGGACTGTTTTGCATGTTGTAAGGTGAATTATCCAAATTTGTAACTTGGGCAAAGCTCTTTTGTGCGTATAACGCTGCTTGAGCAAGTAAGAATATGGTGAGTAGATATTTCATGGCCATCTCCTGGGTTCGAAGGGATAGGTCGAGATTAGAGGTTCATAGGCTCATAGAGTGAGCCTATGAACATTATTTTGTATATAGGCTTAGCTGGCGTCTAGTTACAGGACGCTAGCTATGAAAAATATAAAAGTCTGATTAAAAAATGCCAAAATGAACACAACAGAAAAAAGTATTTAAATGGAGCGTTTTTATGTCGGCTTTAGAAGAACTATTAGATCACTATCGTAAAACTGCAAAAAACGAAAGAGATAAAGGCGACAAGTTTGAGCGACTTACAAAATTCTTCCTAGAAAACGATACAAGGTTTTCCGATAGATTCTCTGACGTATGGATTTGGAATAAATTCCCTGGAAATGAAGGTAAGGTAGATACGGGAATTGACCTAGTAGCTAAAGAAAAGTATTCAGAGGGCTACTGCGCTATTCAATGTAAGTTCTATGGCGATAAGACTACTGTTGATAAATCAAACATCGATAGCTTTTTCACGGCATCAGGTAAAGATATTTATACAAGTCGTCTAATTTTTGCTACTACCGATAATTGGACAAAGCACGCTGAAGACGCTTTAAGAAATCAGAAGATTCCAATCAATCGGATGACTACCGATGATATGGAGAGCGGGTCGATTGACTGGGAGCAATTTAATACAGATTCTTTTACTGCCCCCCAACGAAGAAAAAATGGAATAAGGGAGCATCAAAAGAAAGCCTTAGAGAATGTAATCAAAGGATTCGAGTCAGGGGAGCGGGGCAAGCTAATAATGGCTTGCGGTACAGGCAAAACCTTCACGAGCTTAAAAATAGCAGAACAGATTGGCGGAACAATTTTGTTCCTAGCCCCGTCTATTTCTTTGGTGAGTCAGACCTTTAATGAGTGGATCAATCAATCCAATATTCCCGTAAGTAGCATTATTGTTTGTTCAGACATCTCCATCAAAGCTGAAGAAAGTGATGACATTCACACTTATGACTTAGCTTGCCCGCCAACAACCGATCCTGAGATGCTGGCAAAGGTGGCTTCAGTAGAGTTTCAACCAAATAAATTAAATGTAATTTTCTGTACGTACCAATCAATTCAGGTGGTGATTGACGCCCAAGAAAAAGGACTTCCAGAATTTGATCTGGTCGTTTGTGATGAAGCGCATAGAACTACTGGTGTCACCCTCTCCGATAGAGAGGATAGCCATTTCACCCGAATTCATAATGGCGATTTATTGAAGGCTAAGCGTCGCCTTTATATGACGGCTACACCGAAGATCTATGCTGACAGTATGGTTTCTAAAGCTAACCAAGAAGACGCCGAAGTGTTCTCAATGGATGACGAATTGTTGTATGGTCCAGAATTTCATCGACTCGGGTTTGGTGAGGCTGTTGAAAAGGGATTGCTATCAGATTACAAGGTAATGGTTCTTGGTGTTGAAGAGGCGTACGCAAGTAAGTTTCTTCAACAGGACAACGAACTCCAAATTGATGATGATGAAATAAAAATTATCGGTTGCTGGAATGGGCTCTCAAAGAAATTAATTGAAGGACATAACGAAGGTAACCCTATGAGAAGGGCTGTGGCTTTCTCAAGATCAATCAAGGATAGTAAGAACTTCAAAGACCTATTCTCTAAAACTATTAAGCGGTTTGTAGAGCAGTCAGGTCAAGAGGGCGACTTACTTGAGTGTGAGGTCGATCACGTAGATGGAACAATGAGCTCTTTAGAGCGCCAAGCAAAATTAAAGTGGTTAAAGGCGGATACATCTGAAGAAGGTAATGTTTGCCGAATTCTTTCAAACGCAAAGTGCTTATCGGAAGGTGTCGATGTTCCTACTCTTGATGCGGTTTTATTTTTAAATCCAAGAAATTCGATGGTTGACGTAGTTCAATCTGTCGGTAGGGCTATGCGTAAGGCGGAGGGAAAGCAGTATGGATACATCATCATCCCTATCTCCATTCCCGCCGATGTAGACCCCGAAAAAGCATTAAACGATAACAAGCGCTACAAAGTGGTGTGGGATGTATGTCAGGCTTTGCGTGCCCACGATGATCGCTTTGAGGCAACAGTCAATAAGATTAAGTTCAACGTCAATAAACCTGATCAGATTGATGTCACTATTATTGGCGAGGGGAAGGGCGCTGGAAAAGAGCCGCAAGACCAAAAGATCGACCCAAACAAAAAACCTGACATTGCCGCACCATCGGTTACTCAGCTAAAGCTTGATTTGCCTACAGCTGAAAATTGGCAGAACGCAATTCTTGGAAAAATTGCTAAGAAATGTGGATCAAGGGACTATTGGGAGAACTGGGCTAGAGATGTCTCAGAAATTGCGGAGAGTCACATTGACCGAATTAAATTACTATTACGCGGCTCAGATCAAGATCATCAAAAAGCATTCGAACAATTCGTCAAGGGGTTGAGGAAAAATCTTAATCCATCGGTCACTGAAGATGATGCTATTGAAATGCTTGCCCAGCACTTGATCACAAAGCCAGTATTCGACGCCTTATTTGAAGGTTATGAGTTTGCTAAAAATAATCCAGTATCAAAATCTTTTAAAAAGATGATTGACTTACTCGAAGATCAAACTTTTGAAAAAGATCAAAAAAAGCTTGATGATTTTTATAATAGTGTTCGCCATAAAGTTAGTAATATTGATAATTCAGCTGCCAAGCAAACGATCATTAAAGAGTTGTACGACAAATTCTTTAACTTGGCATTTCCACGAATGGCGGATAGATTAGGTATTGTTTACACCCCAATTGAAGTGGTAGATTTCATAATTAATAGTGCTGATCAAGCCTTAAAGAATGAGTTTGGACTCAACCTAACCGATAGAGATGTCCACATATTAGACCCGTTTACTGGTACGGGAACTTTTATGGTGAGACTGCTTCAAAGCGGACATATAAAGTCTAAAGATCTTGAGTACAAATATTTAAATGATTTACACGCTAATGAAATAGTATTGCTGGCGTATTACATTGCCGCCATTAATATCGAAGAAACTTTCCACGACTTAAATGAAAATCACACGTACGTTCCATTTGATGGAATGGTTTTAGCTGATACTTTTCAGATTTCAGAAACCAAGGGTGACCTCGAAGAGCAAATGTTCCCCGAGAATAACAAGCGAGTAAAAAAACAGAATTCGACCCCTATTCAAGTTGTAATTGGAAATCCACCTTATTCGGCTGGACAAGATGTTGAAAGTGAGGGGAATAAAAATCATAAGTATGACTACTTGGATAAACGTATTCGTGAAACATATGCCAAAAAATCAAACGCAAATTTAGTGATGAATTTATACGATAGCTATATTAGAGCTATCAGATGGGCATCAGATCGTATTAAAGATAAAGGCGTGATTTGTTATGTAACAAATAGCTCATTTATTGATAAAAATTCAATGGATGGATTGAGGGCATCTTTAGCTGATGAATTCTCTAGCATCTATGTTTTTAATTTACGAGGTGGTGTTCGTGGAATGTCTAAAGAGCTAGCCAAAAAAGAAGGTCAAAATATTTTTGACATTATGACTGGTGTCGCTATCTTCATATTCATTAAAAATCCTGATAAGCCATCTGGATGTGAAATCTTTTATCACGATATTGGCGACAATTTAACAAGGGCTGAAAAGTTACATAGAATTGTTGAGGCTGATTCAATTGAAGGTATAAGTTGGAGTAGTCTAGTTCCAAATGATAAGCACGATTGGATTAACCAGCGTGACCCAGCATTCCAAAAATTTATCTCGATTGGTGATAAAAGTAATTCGAATGAACAAACTATTTTCTCTAACTATTCCTTGGGTGTTGCCACTAATCGCGACGCGTGGGCTTACAACTTTTCTAGGGCAGCTCTTATATTAAATCTAACTGGGATGATAAATTTTTACGGTGATCAGCTTTCAGCAATAACGAAAGCTTCAAAGAATGAAGCTTTTAAGGGGGTTGCTGAACGTCAAAAATTTGTTGAGGATTTTATTGAAAATGATCCTAAGAAGATTAGCTGGACACATAATGTAAAAAATGAATTAGGTAAATTAAAGCCTTTACGTTTCGACCCCTCTAGCATTGTTGTTTCTGCTTACAGACCCTTCTGTAAGCAGTATATGTACTTTAATCGTGCGCTAAATGAGCGTGTTTACCAAATGCCCAAATTGTTTCCAGAGGCATCATCGGAAAATTTAGTAATTTGTGTGCCTAATATTGGGGGAAGGAAGCCTTTTTCTGCCCTAATAGTAAAAAATCCATCGGACTTAAATTTTCAGGATGCTGGCGCGCAATCATTTCCTTTGTTTACCTATCAAGAGTTGGGTGACGAAAGCGCAAATGTTGATATGTTTTCCACAGAACAGTCAAATCGTGTCGATAACGTAACCGATGGGGCGTTGAAATTATTTACTGACCACTATGGCGACAAGAAAATATCTAAAGAAGATATTTTTTATTATGTATATGGAATTCTTCATTCTCCAGAATACAAGCAAAGATTTGATTCTGATTTAAAAAAGGTTCTTCCTCGAATGCCTTTTGCTAAAGATTTTTGGGTGTTTAGCAATGCGGGAAGAGAGCTTGCGAAGTGGCATCTTAACTACGAAACAGTAGAGCCTTATGAGTTATCGCAGGACGGCGAAATAAGCCTTGGCGATCCAAAGCTCTATGAGCTAACAAAAATATCTTTTGCCAAAATTGATGGAAAAGAGGATCGATCCACAATAATCTATAACAGTCGAATTAAATTGGGCGGAATTCCTTTAGAGGCATATGAATACATAGTGAGTGGAAAGTCTGCTATCGAGTGGATTATTGATCGATATAAAGTTGACGAAGATAAAGTTTCCGGACTTAAAAATAACCCAAATGATTGGTGTGCTGAATCGGGTGATCCTGAATACATCGTGAATTTAATTAAGAGGGTTGTTCGGGTAAGTTTGGAGACAATGAAAATTGTTAATTCATTGCCGCCGATTAAGGAGAAAAAGTAGCTGATATTTTATTGAGAGCGTTCGACTCGCTGTAGCGATATTTACAGGTCGCCCAAATTCCAATCTGAATTTAAGCTTGTAAGCGTCCCGTAACTAGACGCTTGGCCTTGTCAAATCTAAACTTCTTATTCGAACAGCAAACCCAGTTCGCCCCCAATCAGGCAAAGATCTTGGATGGGCAAGTCAGCGTATTTAGGCGACCAGGCTCGCGAAACTGGCAATGCCGTTTCAAGTTACCTACAGGGCAATGGCACGTAGCCTCTACTGGCAGTGACATATTTGATCAAGCCCGACAGCAGGCCATCGCAATCCACGCTCTAGTTCAGGCTCGCATAGAGCAAGGCCTAGCTGTTCAATCTAGAACATTTGGTCAGATAGCTTATGAAGAACTTGATGTGATGGATCGTAAGGTCGGCTCGGGTGAGGGTAAAAAGACCTATGCTGACTACACCTTCGCCTTGAAGAAATACTTGATCCCATTCTTTGGCAAAACCGAAGTCAGTCAAATTAGTGTTGAGCTTGTCAGAGACTTTGAAGCGTGGAGAGTCAGTCAGATGGGTTTGGTTCCCAAGGCCAGCACCAAACGCAATCACGCCAGCGCCTATAACCGCGTGATCAATCTAGCAAGACAAAAAGGATATTTAGGCCAAGGGCAAAGTGTCCCGATTTTGGACGCTACAGGAGATCGTGGTGAGGCTAGGCCAGCATTTACTCAAGAAGACATAAATTATCTATTGGCTTATATGCCTACTTGGGAGCAAAAGGGGCGCCTAGCTATAGAGCGATTAAGTCATCCCTTGTGCAGGGTCTATGTAGAGTTTCTTTTATACACGGGTATTCGTCATGGAACAGAAGCCATACCCCTGCGTTGGCGCCATATCCAGTGGCATTGGATAGCAGATAAGCGTTATCTTCGAATATGGGTATCAGGAAAGACGGGTCCTAGATACCTAATAGCTAAGAACGCTGTGATTGAAACGCTACAAAGACTAATTACTTGGCAGGGACTAGAGCTCGAGACCTTAGATTCAGTCATTGAGGCAAAACTAGATAGGTTGATTTTTTGTTTTCCGAACGGCCACACTCCTTATCGTATGGAGGGGGTTTTTAGGAAATTGATGCGAGATAGTGGGTTGGCTAAAGATGGTGCTGGCAAGACTAGAACTTTGTATAGCCTGCGCCATACCTATGCCACATTCGCTCTAGCAGAGGGTGTTGATATACACACCCTCGCTAAGCAAATGGGAACTTCTGTTGCAATGATTGAACGACATTATTCAAAGATGACTCCAATGATGAGTGCTGAGAAATTGGCTTAGAGATCCTCTTTTAAGGCCTCGTCTAGGCTAATGACTTTAATGTCATAGTTGTCAGCATTTAGTTCGCTCGCTATATCAAAGAGTTTGTTATATGCCTCATCCTGCGCATCTCTGTAAGAGCATGCATGAATTAAGTGCTCTTTAATAAAGCGTGATTTTGTAGTTACTCGATACCATTTCATAAAAACCTCCAATTGAGAAATAAAAAGCCACCCCTGCAGTGATGGCATTACTTAATGAAGTTACAGAGCTTTATCGAACTCTTTTTGAATTCTTTCGGCCAACCAATTTGGCGCCAAATTAGCATCTAATAGCTGCTTCTTGTAGCTAGAGATGCCCGCTTTGATTTTGCTGATATTGCCAGTTGCATTTTTGATAATGAAGCGCAAAAGACAATCTTCATAGGTTCGCCCTAGATCATGGCCGTCAATCACGCGATAGACTTTCTTTTCAAAATCGTAATCAGCAAGAAAAACAGCAAATGTAGAGTTTTCAGCTTTAGTCATCTTATGGTCGTTATGCTGAATAATTGGTTTGTCATACTTAAACTCAACAGGGTCTTTCCATTGCGTCAAGAGCAGATACTCCTTCATTAAAGCAAGGCGCTCTTTGGTTACTTTCTTGCCAAGATCATGCGCAATTGAGTTAGCCTCAGTATCAAAAATTTGCCCAATACCTCCACGACGAGAAATGTAGCTTGATAATTCCTCTGGGGGAAGGCCTTCCATCAGCGCAATCTTGAGAACACGGCTGTAGTTTGTGGCTCGCTTGCGATCCCCACCTACAACATATTTGATGATTAACGTTAGCTCAGGAGTATTCATCTGAGTCTTGATATCACGCTCTTTAAGGATTGCCCGTAACTTCGCATGAATTTCATGCTTGTAGTCTGACTTGTCGAGTTGAACTGCCATCTTGTAGATATCAGTCAACACTTCATACAAGGCTTCATTGCCACGTACGATATAGTCCGCATTGTATTTGCGATGCTTTTCAGCAAGAAGATCACAATTTTTCATTGTTTCTTCCACCTCTTTTTCTCGATGAGTTTTGCGACCAGTTGGAGCACTCACCAATGAGGTGGTTGCCCCAATCTCAAAAAGATCGTTGAAGTTATTGCTATTAGCTGCCGTTTTTTTGGCGCCTTTAACTTTTTCAACAGTGACCTTTACCTTTTCACTTACTGGCAAGGTAATTGCCTTTTCTTGTGAATCCACTTCCTTTTCAGCTGTATTAGCCATTTTTGTAGCTCCTTCTAAACATCAGCTCAGCGGTTGTGGCGAATATGCCTAAGGTGCTGAATTGACAAGAAGGATTCTAAAAAATATGTCTACAATTAATTGGCAACAATTTAATTATTAACTTTTATTTGTAGACATTTATGGAAATTGACGACTACTTTGAAATCAAAACCGATGACATTTATAGAGAGGGTTGGTATTCGTTAAATCGGCCTGCCCACGACCTTTTTTTTCATTACTTACGAATTAGCCCTTCTTATGAATTAGCGCGCAAGGCAAGTAAGGGGAGGCTGTCTATTGAGGAAAAGAAAAGACTTCCAAAGGACTTCAATAAAGTGCAGGAAATCTATGCATTATTAGGCGATGTCCAAAATACGCTATTTCGTTATTGGTGGCAAAAAGTAGGCCACGAAGTGTTTGGCGTTCCACATGAATATCCAACTGTCGATTTAATTTCTGTTTTAGATGGATCGGCCCCAAGATCAAGCCAAATTCAAAATGAAGTGGCTGACTATTTAAAGACGAAAGCAGCAAAGGCAGGAAACAGCCCAGCATTAATCATTTCAATACCACTAGATAACAACATTAAAGACCGTATGCAGTGGGTTAAGAAATACTTAATGCAATATAAAAATTTACGCAAAAGTAAAAAGATAAAAATAAAGCCAAAGATAGAGCTAAAAGGGAAAAGAATAAATCAGCAAGCACTTATTCGTGGCTGGGGTTTGCTTAGGTTCAAATCAGCATTTCCTGACATGGAAAACTGGCGGTTAGGTGCGGCTGCAAACTTAAGCCCCTCTTACTCTCCCGTATTAAAAGTCTTGGGCCCACGAAAAACTACAGACTCAAGAGAGGCTCAAGATAGAGTATTAATGGGCAAGATTACGCATCGCTCACTAAAAAAATACCAATACATCGCAGAAAATGCAGCGAGAGGTAACTTTCCAAGTGAATCAAAAATTGATATGGCTTTTTTTAATTACGAGGAAATCAATCAGCTTTATGAAAAAACAAAGAAATGGGAAGAAAAAGAGCTGCAAAGAGTTAAGTCATCCTCTAAATAAGCTCAACAGCGTTGCGTTTTTGATCATCATTGGCATCTAAATACTTCATGGTTACTGCAATACTTTTATGCCCTGCGAGACTGGCAAGAATCCTGATACCAATGCCTTTGTTAGCGAGCGAGGTTAAAAATGACCTTCTGCCTGAATGGCTGCTGGCACCGCTGATGCCTGATTTTTTGTAGATCCAAAAGAACCATTGACAAAGACTGTTTGCAGAAAAGCCCATTCGGTTAGCTGTATGAAAGAAGGGTATGTGAGCAAGTTTTGTATGGCGTGTAGCTAGATATGCTTCCAGCTCTAACTGAAGTTTTTGCGGAATGAATACTGTTCTTGGCTGGCCACCTTTGGTTTGTGCGGCACTAAGACGAATTTCACTTTTAATCGTGCCATCTTCGTTGACGACATCGCCCATCTTTAATGCAGCAATTTCTCCTACACGCATTCCCGACCAAAAGCTGGTGAGAATTAGTGCACGATCGCGCTGGGGAAACCTTGTAG
>Ga0194059_1001281_pt1 | contig 10908 bp, 10 predicted proteins | sample SepL6211m_MetaG_FD_163426 | JGI IMG/M metagenome (GOLD analysis project Ga0194059, IMG submission 163426) | Anoxic zone freshwater microbial communities from boreal shield lake in IISD Experimental Lakes Area, Ontario, Canada - Sep2016-L626-11m | ecosystem: Environmental > Aquatic > Freshwater >... | reverse complement strand
GCAGTATCAGCCTTCGCGGAATCCTTTATGGTGCCGGTAGCAAGAAGGCCTAGAACCAGGGCGCCGAGCAGAACTCGGTAAATAATGAATGGCAAGAAACTTTGGGTAGTAACAAATTTCAGTAACCAGGCAATAACAAGATAACCGATAACAAAAGCTACAACTGTTGCAACCAATGTTTCAGTTAGCGAGAAGACCTTGGTATCACTCGATTCGCCAAGTGCGCCCTTTAATTCATACAAACCACTTCCGAAGACTGCAGGAATAGCTAGAAGGAATGAATAACGAAGTGCAGCCTCTCTGCGGTATCCAAGAAAACGACCCATCGCAATAGTCGCACCAGATCTGGAAACGCCAGGAATTAGCGCAAGTGACTGTGCTAAGCCATACAAAATACCATGGGAAATATTTAAATCATTTAAAGTTTTATCTGATTTACCAAACCTATCTGCAACACCAAGAATTAAACCGAAAATAATTAAGACCGAAGCAATAAGCCAGAGCGAGCGAAAATTGGTTGTAATCGCATCTTGACCAAGATATCCAAGAATTACGATTGGGATGCTTCCAACAATAATCAACCAACCCATTCGGGCTTGGCCAACTTCTTCAAGGTTTAAATCTCTTCGTAATACAACTTTGCGAACCCACGCCGAAATAATATTTGCAATATCTTTTCGGAAATAAATAAGAACTGCTAGTTCAGTACCGATCTGCATAATTGCTGTAAACATTGCGCCTGGATCTTCAGCCATTCCAAAGAACTTGGCGAAAATACGAATATGCGCACTGGAAGAGATTGGCAAGAATTCAGTTAAACCTTGCAGAATTCCAAAGAAGATTGCTTCAAGCATTCCCGAATCTTACTTCAAATATATTGTCAGATATAAGATTCAAGCATGAGCGCGATAAATGAACTGCAAGTCCTGGCCAAGCCAAGTCGCGCACATGAGTTGCAGCGATTTTTCAAGACTGCAAAAGGTCAATATGGCGATGGTGATCTTTTTCTAGGATTAACTGTTCCAGAAGTAAGAGTGATTGCCCGGAAGTATAAGAATCTGACTCTTCCCGAAATTCAAGAGCTAACATCTTCCGAGTTTCACGAGGCCCGCCTTTGTGGCTTAATAATCCTAACTTTACAATTTAAAGTTGCCCAAGATCGATTAGCACAGAAGAAGATCTTTGATTTCTACATGAAGCAGGCCAAGGCTGGTCGAATCAATAATTGGGATTTGGTAGATGTTTCTGCGCCAATAATTGGTGCATATCTGATTGACGATAGTGATCCATATCCGTTTTTAGAAAAGCTGGCAAAGAGTAAGTCACTTTGGGAACGTCGACTTTCGATAATTTTCACCTTTGCTTTCATTCGAGTCGGCGAACTTGATTTAACCTTCGATATCGCCCAGCGCTTGCTTAAAGATGAGCACGACTTAATACACAAAGCAACGGGTTGGATGCTTCGCGAAGCAGGCAAGCGAGATGTTCGAGCGCTTCGAGAATTCTTAAATAGCCACTCCAAGGCGATGCCAAGAACAATGTTGCGCTACTCAATTGAAAAGCTACCCGAAAGCGAACGCAGGAAATGGTTGATTGATTCGCGCTAATTGTTGAAATCTTCTCGCTAGAATCCACTGTGCTTGAAAAGTGGATTCAATTCATAGTAAGAAACCGTTTCAAGACGGTTCTTCTCTGGCTAATTCTCACTGTTATAGGTGGCGCTGCTGCCCTAAATCTTGACCAGTATTTAACTACCTCGTTGACAATTCCCAACAGTGAATCCGCGGCGGCAGAGAAGGTATTGGCAGCCGGATTTAATGAAAATACCGAAGGAACTCTTACTGTTCTACTTAATTTTAAGCAGGCAACACCTGAAGAGATAGGTATATTAGAAAATAGAATTAATCTTGCAGCAAAAGTTATCCCCGGATCGCGCATAAGTTTTCAACGCGCGATAGGTGGCGTTTTGATAACAAATATTTCAACACCATTTGATTTAAGCCAGGCCGCAGAATATACAAATATTCTCCGGGACAAACTAGACCAAGCAGGATTACTGAAGGCTCAAGTAACCGGTCCCCCAGCTATTAAAAGTGATGTAACGCCGGTAATGGCATCCGATCTACATCGTGGACAGTTGGTTGCAATATTCATTGCACTGCTTCTATTAATCTTGTTATTGGGCTTCTGCTTCTCGGTCTTGGTGCCATTTATTTTTGCACTCGCAACCATTACAACCACGCTCGGGATCATCTATCTAATTGCCACGAAATACTTAATGGTTCTGTATATTCCAAATATTGTTGAACTCATTGGACTCGGTCTTGCTATTGATTATTCACTTCTTATCCAGCACAGATTTAGATCAGCCCTTAAGAATAATGAATCGGAAAATGAAGCGATCATGGAAACTATGCGAACTGCTGGTCGCACAGTAGTTATCTCTGGCCTGATTGTGGCTACTGGCATGACTTCTCTGTTGCTAGTTCCAATTCCATTTGTTCGATCACTCGGGATCGCCGGCGCACTTATTCCACTCGTCTCTATTTTGGCCGCGATAACACTGCAACCTGCGATGCTCTCCTATCTTGGACATAGCGGATCTACTCCAACTAAATTTCTTGGGCTTTGGGAACGTCAACCTTCTAAGAGCTCTTTACTCCCCAGAATTACAGATTTGGTCACTAGAAAACCACTTATGGTTTTTCTCGCCACAACCTTTGCTTTATTAATTGCAGCAACGCCGCTGCTATCACTTTCTCTTACGCCAAGTTCAATGACAGCACTACCAAAAAATTTGGAATCAGCCGCAGCCCTTAATTGGGCAACTGATCGAGCTGGCGCAGGTGCAACGACGCCAATCGCAATCATTATGGATTTAGGTAAGTCCGGTGCAGCGTTAACGCCACAAAATAAGGCGGCGAGAATCGATTTAGCAAATGCAATCTCCAAAAATGAAGATGTGTTCACTGTCGCGGGCGGCGAGAAGACACCTTACGTAGATTCAACGGGAAGATATTTGAGGATTCTTGTCATTTCTAAGAGTGAATTCGGCTCTCCTAAATCCCAATCACTAGTGCGAGAAATTCGTGAGCAGTATCTTCCAGAATCACAATTCAACAAGAATATTCCAGTCTATGTCGGCGGCGCGGCAGCCCAAGGTGTTGATTTAATTAAAAAACTCAAAGGCATCTTTCCGTTAATTGTCTGCATTACGCTTCTGATTGCATATCTTCTTTTAGCAGGCGCATTCAAATCTTTGATTCTTCCCCTGAAAGCAATCATTCTTGACTTACTTACAACGGCAGTTTCTTATGCTGCAATAGTTGAGGTATTTAAGTATGGGTTTGCCTCTTCAATTTTGCATACCTACAGAGTTGAACAAATTGAGGCTTGGGTGTTGATTTTTATCTTTGCGGTTCTCTTCGGGTTGACTATGGATTACGAAGTTTTCATAGTTTCAAGAATGCGAGAGGCAATGGAACTTGGTGGCAGCAACAAAGATGCAATCACTGAAGGTTTAAGAAGAACTATTGGTGTTATTACCGCCGCAGCAGCCATCATGTTTGTTGCTGTCATGGGCCTTGTTGGTGGGCACTTTGCCGGACTTCAAGAACTAGGTGTCGGCCTTGCAGTTGGTGTAATCATTGATGCAACGATCATTCGGATGTTCCTACTGCCAAGCACAATGGTTCTGCTTGGCAGTTGGAATTGGTGGCTTCCGAAATACTTTACTTCACAACGTTAATTGCAAAGTGGAATTGAGGAATTTGATATCCCGCAGCAAGTCCTGGGAAATCATTTTCAGATGTCAGCACTGGAGTCATTCCATATGGTGTGCTGGCGAATGAAGGTTGTTGGGTATAGAGAAGTGGACGCAGATCAATGATGTGGGTTCCAACTCCGCCAGTTGCGCGAAGATGAACTACTAAATAACCATTTGAGTTGAATCCGCAGCCATATCCGATGTAGCTGTTGTCATAAGTAACTGCCAAAGTATTATCAAATTGAGTCCAACCAACGCCTTTAAGACTGATTGTGAACTCTTCATTCTCTTTGAATGTATTAGTTGGCTTACCAGCACCACCTGCAGCAAATGCTGCGGCAGAACCTGATGTATCAGCCTTTGCAATACCTTCGCCAATTACTTTGCCAGCTTTGTCATAGAACTTCATGATGCTCTCTTTAACATAGAAGAGAGTTTGAGCTTCGATAACGTCGCCTTTCTTAATCTGCACTACGTGCCAACCACCTAGGTGATCTGGAACTGTAATTTCCTGGCTAACAGTGCTTCCGGTTACTTCGACAGTAGCGAGCGGGATTGAGTTATAAATCCAGCATGTTCCGGTGCAGTTAACTCGGTTTCCTACAACTGTTGCCCAAACAATTTGGTGTGTTCCAGTCGTTGTTAGACCAGTTACATCAAACTTTGTCTTGGTTCCAATTGGACCATCCTCCACTGAAAGCTTCGCAACAGCAGTTGTATTTGGATCAAGACCAATATTTGAAAGTGTTGTGTGCTGACTTACTGTTGGAGTCACCTTAGTTGGGAATTTTGCGTAAGGCTTAAATGCACCTGGATCCTTAGTGATCTTAAAGATTCCTTGGCCACTATTTGCATAAGGCACTGGTGATTGCAGAACGTTTAGGTATGAGAATGAAATCGCCTCATTTGCCTGGACTAGGTGATTACCAACTTTTCCGGCCGCAAGAATTGTTGCTGTTGCTGTTCCGCGTGACCAGCGAGCCATCATTTCACCAGCAAAGTGGTTGTCATAAATAAGCGCTGAACCTGCGGCATAGAGCTTTGGTCCTAGGCCGGTATATGTAACAGTGATTGGTGTTCCAACTGGGCCACTCTTTGGTGTCATAGTGAAGCTACGTGAAACTTGAACTCCACCGTGTCCTGCTGCAACACCATTTTTAACTACATAAATATCGTGAACTCCGCCCCAATCTGATGGGATCTTTGTTGCGAAACTAAACGCACCATTGGCATCGGTCTTTACATTTGCCATATCGATGTTGTAATTAACATAAGAAGTACCCATGTAATTAATGGTGTTAGGTTCAATTCCAGCTAGCCAAGAGGCATCTGATGTTGACCAAGTTAAAACATAATCTGTATTGGCTTCCAATGCCTTACCTTCAATTTTGAAGGCATCTCCAACGACTCCCTGAGACGGAAGAGTAGATAAATTCACCATTGTTGTTGGTGCTGTGAAGGTAGCTGATTTATTTCCAGTAAATGGAATCGCTGAAATATTTGGCAATCCTTCTGGACGGACAAGTGTTGTAGCCACAGGTGCATCTGCACCATTGGCTGATGCGATAAAAGTTAGTGATGCCACTGGAAGAATCGCTGCTACCGCAATTCTTAGGGCGGTCGATCTAAAACCGTTCTTTTCTCTTAGTACATTTTTCATTTTTTCTTCCTTCTCTCCGAATTGATTAATATCTTTAACTTTTCCCTAGAGGTTGGAGCCAATTGATTTCGCAATCAGCCCCAACCTTCCGCTAAGGAGCGTTCTTAATTGATCGTGCTACTTATGCCTTTGGAACTGCATACAGTGTTAGCTGTGATGCTGCAGTGAAGTTTGATTCCCAAGTTCCAACTGCGCCCTTAAGAATTGGATTCATCGTTACGGTGCGGTAGTAAGTAACGCGTTCTGAGACCATGCGGCCTTCAGCATCGTAAACAATTGCGCCATTTACCTTCTTAGGTGCAAGCTTTGTAGAAAGAACCATTGCAGTCTTTTGATCCTTGGCAACCATTGTTACCTTGAACTTGATGACTCCAAGAGTGCTGTACTTTCCTTCAGCAGTTCCGGTATTGAGTACCGCAGTCCAGAATGAAACACCACTGTGGTTTCCGTAGTTCAACTTAAGTGGATCTTTCATGCCAACGACTTGCACGAATGCTGATGCAGTATTTGAAGAATCCATTACTGCGCCACCTTGGTCAGCGTTATTTGCATAAACGCGAAAGACGATCTGTTGTCCAATGATGTACTCACTTGAAACTGTGCAACCTTGTCCGAAACGAGGAGCAAGAGCGCCTGTTGTTCCAGTTGCAAGAACTTCATCTACATAGATGTGAATAGGTGAGACAACTCCTTGAACCGGTGTTCCTACTTTTACTGGCAAAGTATTTGAAGTTGCCACAGTAAATGCTGTTGCATCCTTTGGCGTAAATGTTGCTGTCAACGTTGCTGCACCTGGTGCTGCAGGTGTCCAAGCACACTTTGCTACGAATGGTGCGACAGATGTTGTTGCAGATGCATCGCAGCCGGTGAGGGCCACGCCACCAACCATGAACTTAACTGTTCCTTCTGCGCCAGCAGTAGCAACGATTGAGATTGGATCTAATCCATAAACTCCGTTACCACCTGAAAGTACAAAAGTTGGAGTTGCTGCTGCTGCGTGTGCAGGTGCACCGAGAGCTATTCCGCCAGCCATAATTAAAGCGCCAGTTACGACACTTGAAATTATCTTTTTCATATTCTTATTGCTCCTTATCTAGTTATTGCTTTTTTGAATTACGCGAACTATTTAGTTGTTACATTTCCTACAAGAGTGATCGTCAATGCGCTGCTCTCTTTAGAACCCGCTGTAGTCGATTTGATTGCAAAACTTCCAGTTGCTTTAAGCGTTCCTTTAGCTCCAGCATATTTACCGGTTCCACCTGTAATAGTTGCGCTTCCATTTATTGCAACATTTGCAGGTGCGGCATCGCTGTCGGCACAAGCTTCAGAACTTGAAGCGAATTCGACGTTTAAAGTATTTCCGCCACCACTTAATACGCCACTTCCCTGGAATGGATTGCATTGTGCTTGAGGAGCAGATGAACCCTTTCCAGTCATGCTTGTAAGCCCCATATTCGAACCTGTCCCGGTTGCTGTAATGGTTGGGGCTTGAACACTTGTGTCACTCCAGACAATCGCCATGTTGCCCTTATAAGTTGCATTAAATGCAACTGCACCTGCACCTGCTTTTGCAGCAACAGGTTTAGTTGTTGTATATCCCGCTGGGCATTTTGGTTTAGCAGCAGTAACTTTTTTAACTGTAGTTCCTTTGTAACATGTAATTGTTTTTGTTGCTGCACTTGCTGCTGATGTAAACGAAGCCGCAAGTCCGATCGCAACAACAATTGCAATTGACTTTCTCTTAAGTGAAATCATTTCTTTTTCTCCTTCATCTCCGTGTGATGTATTTCCGATATAGGTGAATCTTTGCGTCTGCAAATAATTAATTTCGCGAATTTGCGAGGGCTATCACTATCGAAGCTATTGCCTGAATCACACCGAATAAAAACTGCTGTAATTGTGTGGGGGTAGCACTCATTGCGCATAGAAATAGCACTTTCAAGTTGCCGACAGCGTCAATACGAGGATGATGAAAGTGCAACAAACATTATGCAGATCGCAGATGAAATCGTTGCACTTTAAGAATCGAGTAAAAAATGAAGGCCCTTGTTTATGGCGGTCCTGGCTTGAAAGAGTGGAAAGAAGTTCCAAATCCAAAGCTTGAAAAACCTACTGATGTAATCATAAAAGTTGAAACCACAACGATTTGTGGAACCGACTTACACATCCTCAAAGGAGACGTTCCTGCAGTTACAGTTGGACGCATCCTTGGTCACGAAGGTGTTGGAACAATTACTGAAGTTGGTTCATCAGTTTCTAATTTCAAAGTTGGTGATCGCGTAATTATCTCTTGCATTAAATCTTGCGGAGCATGCATCAATTGCAAGAATGGTTTGTATTCACATTGCCTTGGCGAGGAAGGAGTTTCAGGTTTAGGTTGGGTACTTGGTCACCTAATCGATGGAACCCAAGCCGAATATGTGCGCATACCTTATGCAGATAATTCACTTCATAAAATGCCAGTTGGTACAACAGATGTTGAAGCTGTAATGCTTTCAGATATCTTGCCAACAGGATTTGAAATGGGAATCCAATATGGCGCTGTTAAACCTGGTGATGTTGTTGCTGTAATCGGTACTGGCCCAGTCGGACTAGCTGCGATTGTTACAGCTTCGCTATATGGCGCAGCCCGCGTTATCGCAATTGATCTCGATACCAATCGCTTAGAAAAATCACGCGAATTTGGTGCAACCGACACTGTGGTGTCAGGTCAAGATAAATGGAAAGAAGAAGTCATGGCTATGACAGATGGCGCTGGCGTTGATGTTGCAATTGAAGCAGTGGGAGTCCCACTTACCTTCGAAATGGCAACTCAAATTGTTCGCCCCGGCGGACACGTTGCAAACGTCGGAGTTCACGGCAAGCCAGTTTCACTTGAATTACAGAACCTCTGGATTCAAAACATTTCAATCTCTATGGGTCTTGTAAACACAAACACAACTCCCCTATTGCTTAAGTTGGTTGTTGGAAAGAAGATAAGGGCCGAGAAATTTGCCACACACTTCTTTACCTTCGATCAATTTATCGATGCTTATGACACCTTCGGAAGAGCCGCAGAAACCAAAGCTCTTAAGGTGGTAATTACTAGCAAATAACGGAAGCAATCCTTTGACACTAAGGCGCAATTAAACGACTTGTCGTGCCGGATACTCTAAAATTCCGGCATGACATTTTCAGGCCTTAACTTCATCGGCATACTCGTTGCCTTCATTGTTTCATTCATCAGTGGCGGAATCTGGTTCGGGCCAAAAACTTTCTATCCAATCTGGATGAAGGCCCGCGGGATTGCCTCCGGACAGCTAAACGCCAATCAAAATAAGCCAGTAATCCTCTTCGGTGGAACCATCGTTGGGGTACTGATTCAAACACTCACACTCGGCTTAATCATCAATTCTCTTGGAAAACACACTGATATCGGAATTTCAGATGGCGCCGGTGTTGGCTTCGCTCTTGGAGTTGGTATCGCGATGTTTGCTTCACTTTCACACAGATTATTTGGTGGTGAAAATTTCAAAGTTTGGCTAATCGAAACTGCAAATGATGCAATTAATCTGACAATTGCTGGCGCGATAATCGCCTTCTTCAATTAATTATTAACTAGCCATGAAGCGGACGGAATTCAACTTTTCTATTGCAAGCCTTAGATGCCTCAAAAGCTAATTTCTGAACCAGAGCGATCATCAATGACGAAGATCATGAATTTCTTTTTATTCTCGCCTAAGCCTTTCTAACAATGCTCGATTTTAGATTCATCGGACCAAACCCATCAACTTTGGCTTCGATGTCATGATCGCCAGGCCCATCAACTAAGCGAATATTGCGCACCTTTGTTCCGACCTTAAGGGTATTTGAACTCCCCTTTACCTTCATATCTTTAACTATCGTTACGTCATCGCCATCTACCAACACATTGCCCGAAGAATCTTTTATTACTCGCGCAGAATCACCAGCTTCTTCTATTGGATTCCATTCATGCGCGCATTCAGGACAGACAAGCAATGCGCCCATCTCGTATGAATATTCTGATTTACATTCAGGGCAGGGAGGTAATTCGCTCATGTTGTTAGTTTATCGGCCTAATTGATGAAGATTAGCCCTAGGAACCTAGCATCTGAGTCTTTTTATAAACTTTCCCTTTTACATCATATGTAATCCAAATTCCAACCTGTTCGCCATTTTTAAAACTTCCAGACCTCATGATCACACCGGTTTTGCGAAACCACTTCCAATCCCCATGAAGTTTCTCGTTCTTGTACTTTCCTTTGGCTTTCAAAACGCCATTTGGATAGAACACAAGGTACTCACCTGTTTTTTTCGGATACGAAGCATTAATCAACTTAATCTTCTCATTAAGGATCTTATTAATCAGTGGCTTTGGAATACTTTTTCCTACCTCAAAATGAATTGAACCTTTTGTTTGTTCATACTTCTCAAGATCTTTCTTGAGCCTAGGATTAAATGAACCGCTATAAGGAAAAATGCTGTTGTGGTTTTTATAGCCATCAAACCCAATAACAGGCACTCCTTCAATCAGAAATGTCGGTATGCCATATTTAATAGCCTGTTCCGATGTTGGAAGCTTAGAAGCTATGTGATCACGTAGCTCAACCAAAATCCTTCTCTGGTCGGGCGCAAACTTACGTAGATGCGCATTCACTCGCGTTTTGGACATAGCGAAATTCTACTTTAAGAGACGAACTGCCCTATAAACCAAATTGAAAATGTACTTACCGCCACAGCGAATTACTGCTGTAAACCATAAGATAATTCGTCCCTGATACGCGGAATCTATTTTCCTTCAGCCACTGCTTTTAGACGAACCAAAGTTTTGGCGACGGCAATCTGAGTCCATGGATAAGCCTTACGAAAGTTGAGCCAGATCTGGGCAATCCCCGGAGCATAAGAGCCGTCAAAGGTTTCAGTTACCTGGGTTGAACCGTTTCCAAGATCTACTAACTCGTAGCGCCATCTCCATCTACCTAGATGTCGCCAAGCAATCAGTTCATTCTTTTTATATTCAACAACTATGTTAAGAATTCGATAATCAATGACAAGGTGCATCTTCATGCCGAATTTGGAACCAAGGATTAATTCATCTGGGCCGCTTACATTCGCCGTGATTGTTTCGCTGCCATCAATCTCTTTATGTCTCTTGGGATTATTGAGAATAGAGAAAACTGCTGACGGTGTTGCCTGAATAATAATTCGAGCAGACTTAATCTTAGGATTACCAGTTTCGAGAATCTCGGCGCGAACCTTGTTATCAGTCATAAATAAAGTATAAAGAAGAGTCGCCCTATAAGCCGGAGACGACATTGTTACGCGTGAACGTACGCTCAGGATTATCAATTGCCCTCAAATTTGCCCCCAATTAACTACATACAAGAGTGATCGATTAGAACTTCACTCCAGCTGGTGGAGATGTTGGAAACAATTCGATATCCCAGATAGCAAAAAATGGGAGAGATTGAATAGTTGATAT
>Ga0194059_1001280_pt1 | contig 10912 bp, 8 predicted proteins | sample SepL6211m_MetaG_FD_163426 | JGI IMG/M metagenome (GOLD analysis project Ga0194059, IMG submission 163426) | Anoxic zone freshwater microbial communities from boreal shield lake in IISD Experimental Lakes Area, Ontario, Canada - Sep2016-L626-11m | ecosystem: Environmental > Aquatic > Freshwater >... | reverse complement strand
ATCTTCCGCAGTACGTTTGAGGCGATCGGTTTTTTTAATTTTTTCTATAAAAGCGGCAACGGCATCCCGGTGGTCCGGAGTGGCCAACGCCATGGCACGCGGGTGTTCAGGTGCCAGGGACATGAAGGTCGCACCAAAAACGGTATCCTGTCGTGTCGTAAAGACCCTGATCGATTCAGTGCTGTTTTCCAGAGGAAAGTCAATTTCACAGCCGTAACTTTTGCCGATCCAGTTGCGCTGCATGACCAGCACCCGTTCCGGCCAACCCGGCAGATTGTTGGTATTTTCAAGGAGTTCTTCGGCATAGTCCGTAATCCGGAAGAACCAGGAATCAAGCTCTTTCTGGGTTACGTCACTGCTGCAGCGCCAGCAGCCGCCATCCTCAACCTGCTCATTGGCCAGTACCGTCTCGCATTTCGGACACCAGTTGACATACGACGTTTTTTTATACGCCAGCCCTTTGGCATACATCTCCAGAAACAGTTTCTGTTCCCAGCGATAGTAGTCTAGGTCGCAGGTAGCTAACTCACGATCCCAGTCGTACGAGAAGCCCATTTTCTTGATCTGATTGCGCATATAGGCAATATTTTCGTAGGTCCAGGTCGCAGGATGACTGTTATTCTGGATGGCGGCGTTTTCGGCCGGCATACCAAACGCATCCCAGCCCATCGGATGCATGACATTGAATCCGCGCATCCGCTTGAAGCGACCGATTACATCACCGATCGAATAGTTGCGGACGTGCCCCATATGAATGCGGCCGGAAGGGTACGGAAACATCTCCAACAGGTAATATTTCTTTTTTTCAGCATCCTCTGCAGCCCGGAAGGTTTTCTCGGCATCCCAGACGGACTGCCACTTCTGTTCAATTTCATTCGGAGTATACTTCAGTTCCACGATGGTATCCTTTCATACGCTAGATTCATTTTCAGGAAAATCCGCCCTGCACAATAATTTCAGTCGCTATATTTTCGAGTGAAACGATGCGGTCAACGACACCGGTTGCAACCGCTTCGCGTGGCATACCGTACACAACGGCGCTTTCTTCCGATTCAGCAATCACTAAGCCGCCCTGTTCTTTGATCGCGCGTACACCGTGACTGCCGTCGTTTCCCATCCCGGTCAGAATAATGGCGGCAACGCGCTTCCGATAGAGCGCTGCACACGATGCAAGCATGATATCAACCGACGGAATATAACGATCCGAATCAGTCGGCGCCACGACCCGCGCTATCACCTGGCCGCCATACAGCTCAAACTGAAGGTTCTTTCCTCCGGGAGCTATCAGAACAGTACCGGGCAGCACCTGGTCACCATCCTCGGCTTCTTTTACATCAAATGCCGAACAGCGATTGAGGCGTTCGGCAAACGGCTTGGTAAATCCGGCCGGCATATGCTGCGCAACACAGATCGCAAACGGATATGTACGATCAAAGGCAGAAAAAATCTGCTGTAGGGCCGGCGGTCCACCTGTTGAAGCACCTATCGCTACCATGTCGAAGCCGTGATGATGCGGCTCAGTACCTGTTCGTGCAAAGGGTACCTGCCCAACCATAGCGGGATGCTGCTCTTTCTGCACTAGCGGAGATTTTTTTTGAACATCGGGCTGGTGACTAATAAACTGAACTACCTTCTGCTGGAGATCCTCTTTGATCGTAAGCAGCTCAACAGAGGCGTTACAACACGGCTTTGTAACAAAATCAAGCGCACCAAGCTCCAACGCTTTAAAAACATTATCAGCACCGCTCAGCGCACTGACAACGATAACCGGTAATGAAAAACGGGTCGTCAGGACCCGGAGCAGGGTAAAGCCATCCATCTTCGGCATCTCAAGATCTAACGTTACCAGGTCCGGCTTCAGGGTAATAACTTTCTGAATTCCCTCTTCACCGTTGGCAGCATACCCGACAACATCAACCCCGGAAATCCCTTCCAGCATATGCGTGATACTGCGTCGACTGAAAGCAGAATCATCTACAACCAGAATTCTGACTTTTTTCATAGCTGCCCTCCGAGGTGAATCCGGTCAGGCTTCTGATAAATCATATCGTTTTTGAAGTGTCTGAGAGTAAAAAGGGTACTAATATTCAAGAGCGACTCAGAATGCCCCAACAGCAAAAAGCCGCCGTCGTACAGCGCCGAATGAAATGAATCAATGACCTTTTTTTTTGCAGCCTGATCAAAATAAATTATGACATTACGGCAAAATATCAAATCTACCTTGCCGAGCATGATCATGCGACTGGCATCGAACAGGTTGAGGTGACTTATAGTAACCATCTCCCTGATGGCATCAATTACCTTGTAACCGTCATCCTGCTGATGAAAATATTTGTGCAGATAGCAGTCTTCAGTCGCACGAAATGAAGATTTGCTATAAATCGCACGTCGGGCCTGCTGCAGAACTTTCTGGCTGATGTCGGTACCGATGACTTCAATATTCCAGCCGGTCAGTTCAGGTATTTCACTCAACAGCATGGCAATTGTGTACGGTTCTTCACCAGTGGAACAGCCGGCGCTCCAAATCCGTAACGAGCGGTTTCTGCGGAGGGACTTGACCTTGATAAGCTCCGGAATTACTTCATCAGTAAATGCTTTCAACTGAAATGATTCTCTGAAAAAATAAGTTTCATTAGTTGTAAGAACATCCATTAAATCAAGCAATTCCTGATCTTTATTACGGTTGTACTTTAAATAATGGTAGTAATCGTAAAAACTGGGAATATCCAGGTCCGTCAATCTGCGGGATAGTCGCTTTTCAAGTATATATTTTGAATCAATGTCAAAATGTATACCGCAATGCTGGTAGATGCAGTCCCGAAGAAGACGGAATTCATCATCAGACATGCTGTGTTCGTTGGCGAAGGAAAATGTCATACAGAACCTGAAGGCATCGTATGTGGCGATAACTGATCGAGGGATATGCGGGCTTGTCTGACGACATCCGTATTCGGACTGTCAAGCGCCGACATGATAATACTGCGAGCATCACTGCCGCCGATTGTGCCAAGAATGTGTAAACAGGAGATTAACAGCATTTCGTGAGCCTGGTGATGTATGTCACGGATAACAACCACAGCACGCTCAGGATCAATTCGCGAAATGGCCCTGATAACAGCGCACTGAACCCAGACATCTTCGTCGCGTAAGGCCTGTTCCAGAGAGTTCAGCACTTCCGGGCACTTTTGAAAATTCCCCAGAACCTCCGCTACCCCCCTTCGTACATCCGGATCTTCATCGGTCAGCGCACTGACCAGTTGGAGACATAATGGATCCTCCTGAAGAGAGCCGATGGCAGAGACCGCGGCCTTACGGACCCGTGCCTGATCGTCCTTTAGCAGAACCAATAGCCGTGTACAATTACCGGTAGCCGCCAGAAGAGGTGCCGCCGCACGGCGATGATGTAGTAACGGTGACTCGGAAAGCCGCTCGGCTACCTGCTGTAGTGCTGATCTATCGCACACGGCAAGCGCTCTGAGACCGAAAACAGCGGCCGTACATACATCATGGACAGGATCGTCGAGCAGATTCTCCAGCGCAGATAGTGAAGATATTATTCCCAGTTTTCCAACAGCTCCTGCTGCTGCTCTGCGAACAGCAGCCGAGGCATCGCTCAGTGAATCGTGAACAAAGGCGCTGTACCGCGAATAGCCGCTTTCACCGATAAGCGTACAGAGTGCGGAACGCTCGCTGTCATCAAAAACCTCATGGTGCGAAATACTGTATGCCAATCCTTCCTGACCGAATTCTTTTAAGGCTGCAAGGGCGCTTTCAGCATAAAATTCATCGGATGAAGCTGAAACAAGTATCGGTACACAGCGCTCGTCACGCGTCATGGTGCAAAACCAGATCACTGCGGTCGAGAGTAACGTATCTGCCGGACTGAAAAGTTCCAGAACCGCCGGTACAACGTCACTCCTTTCAAGAGCGCGCAGACGGGAGTTCATAATACTGACAGCATCAGGTCCTGAGCGCGAATACACCTTGTACAAAGCCTTGACTGCTGCGGAACGGCAGCTTCTTTGGCGACAGGAAAGACCATCAAACAGGATCTGGAACGAGCTTTCATCGGAGACATTTCCGATACAGTCAAAAACTGCTTTTCTGAGAATATCATCGTTCGCCAGCATTTTTATTTTATCAGGAAGTGCAGCAGGTTTCGCAATCAGTCCCAACGCCCCCAAGGCACTGAAACGGAAGAGGACTTCGGTGCGGTCAATTATGGCCCGGGAAAGTTCTTGCACCGCACTGTCATCACCAATCACGCCCAGCTGCTCAGCAGCAGCAGAAGCAACATTGACTTCAGCATCATCCAGGGCTTTCACGAGAGCCGGAACAAAAACCCTGTCGCCAATCGCTCCCATAACATCGATAATCAATTTGCGTACGTCGGCATCGGCATCGCTAACCATCGCAATCAGCGGTTCAGCAGCAGCCCCCCCGAGCCGGATAACCGCTTCGGCAGCAGAATTCCGTAAACCGGCGTTGTCTTCACTGCGCAGTAATTGCAGGAGTGCTTCAAGAGTGTCGCGGTCGGGCGCAGAGCGCACCAGCAGCTCAACGGCTTCTTTACGAACACGCCAGCTCGGATCGCCCAAAGCCAGAAAGAGGCAATCCCTGCTTTCCGCCAGGGGGATTCCCGGCAGCGAGTCGAGTGCTGACCGGCGGGTTTCTTCATCATCCGACACCAGTGCAGTGTGTACCTGCTGTAGATTCATATCAGACCAACTCCTTGATTCAAGTCTGTGTGCTGCCAGCTTGCTGCTGTTTGAGACTCGCACGATCTAGAAGCAGATCGACATTCAGAATCATAATAACCTGCTCGTCTACGATACACATCCCCACTACAAACTCCATCCCTGCCCCCGCCAAAGAGACAGCAGGAGGTTTAATATCTGTGACAGGAACGGTAATTACCTCCATCACCTCATCAACCATCAGGGCAAGCTCACATCCAACCAGAGCAACTACCAGCAACCTGCCGGCAAAAGCTGTCGAATCTGTTGTAATTTCAAAGCGCTTACGAAGATTCATGACCGGAATTACGCTACCCCGCAGGCTTATTACGCCATCCAGAATATCAGAATCACGGGGAAGCGTCGCGATCGGCTGTGGCAGAATAATTTCCCTTATACGCATGATATCAACGGCAAACAACCTGTTGCACAGATTGAAGCAGGCCAGCTGAATGGAGTTGATTTCTGCAGCCATGCTACGCACCCTCTTTCAGCACTCGTCACTACCGGTAATCGTCGCAAGATTGAGAATTATAAATAGTCGGCCATCTGATTTGCCGATACCGCTCACAAAATCCCGATCGATGGCATCCAGAACGGCTGGGGCAGGTTCGACAGTCTGTTGTTGAACGCGTATCACTTTCAGAATTTCGTCAACCAGAAGCCCGTAGAATGTTTCCTGATTTCTAATAACAATAATTCGTTCTTTACCCGTCGTTTCTACTTTCGGCAAACCAAGGCGTTCACGCATATAAATTATTGGAATGATTGTGCCGCGCAACGAGATGATGCCGGACAGAAAAGCAGGAGCACGGGGCACCTCCGTCACCGTTCTTTGCTTTATAATCTCTTTTATATCTAATATGTTAATACCATATACTTCATCTGACACACGAAAGGAAAGAAAATCGAGATAGTCCACAGGAAGCGGTGCTAAATCATCTTCAACAAGCTCTCGTTCATGATCGCAGCCAGCGGCAAACCGTCCAGCCAATATAATATCCAAAGGGGTACGATCAACAAGAACCATGTCCTGTTGAGCAAACTGAGTGTCAGATGCGGAGCTGCTCTCGCTAACACAGATCTCAGGCTCAACAACAGGGAGCGCGGCATCAAGGTTGGCAGCATGCTCCTGCGCCGATTTCCAGGCAGTCACTGCCTGGGACAACATCGCTTTTTTTCTGATTTTAGCCAGATCCACGCGTGTACCGCCTACAGCATAGCTTCATCTTTAATTTCATTGATGATGCCGGAGTCTATCAGGGCAGCATCGTGACCATAGGCAACCAGCAGAGCGTTGGTAGCCATAGAATTAATTCTGCGTGGAACACCGCCGGTCAGCTCAAACAAACGCTGTACCGCATCAGGAGTAAACAGACCGGGGGGACCTCCTGCAGCAATCAGCCTGAAATCGAGGTACTCCATAAGTTCATCCACCTCAAGCGGGAGCAGGTGATAATGCAGGGAAATGCGCTGTCTGAGCGGCTCAAATCGATCTAATGACAACATGGGCCGTAATTCCGGTTGACCCATAATAATAACTCCCAGCAGGTTCCGGTCATCTAACTGAAAATTAGTCAGCAGGCGGATTTCATCAAACACTTCAAAATTACTGATCATCTGGGCTTCGTCAACAACCAGCACCGGACATATCCCCGCCTGGTGGGCAGCATACACAGCACAGTGAATCTGATGGATCAACGTATCTTTCGCCATGGCCGGTTCTTCAACTTCAAGAATACGGGCAATGGTACGCAGAAATTCAACCGGATTCAACCGGGGATTTAAAATGTAGCAAAAACGGTAGTGAGAACCGAGTCGGTCCATCAGCGCCCGGGACAGTGTAGTTTTTCCGCAACCGATCTCGCCCGATAATACGGCGATTTCTCGTTCTTCAGCGACAAATTCCAAGCGGGCCAACGCTTCCTGGTGGCCTCGGCTCATAAATAAAAAACGGGGATCAGGGGTCTTGCTGAAAGGTTTTTCCCGAAAGCCAAAAAAAGTTTTATACATATCGGTCAGCTCCCGGAGCGGATGGTTTCATTAATAATACCGCCCACATCCAGGACTAAAATTGTGCGCTGATCGCCAAGATCCGCCGCGCCAGCAATACCGTGAGATTGCCGGAATGAATCACCCAGAGGTTTTATGACGATATCCTGCTGACAGAGCAGATCGTCAACAACGATACCGAGACGTTTTTCAGCTATCCCGACGACAACGACGTAATACTCTTCCGGTCGTTCTGCAGCGCGCCTGATATCAAAAAAGGTTTCAAGCCGCAGCAGCGGCAACGTAGTTTCGCGGACTTGGATTACCTCTTTGCGCTCAATCGTCATAATTTCGCTGTCATTCAGAATCAGCGATTCAAGCACCGACGTGATTGGCAAGGCGTACATCCTGCCGCTGCAGCTTATAATCAGCGCCTTAATAATCGCCAGGGTTATCGGCAGCGTAATGATGAAGCGACTCCCCTCACCCAGCCGGGTTTCTACGTCAACCATGCCTGAAAGTGCGGTTATGTTGTTTTTAACGACATCCATGCCGACGCCGCGTCCGGACACCTCATTTACCGCATCGCTGGTCGAAAAACCGGGCAGAAAAATAAATTCAAGCACATCACGATCACGCATAGTACTGACATCACTGACCAGCCCTTTACGCAGTGCGATGCCTTTAACCTTTTCTATATCGATACCGTTGCCGTCATCCTCAACTTCAATAACAACATGGTTTCCCTTCTGGAATGCTGATATCCGGATCGTTCCGCTTTCACTCTTACCACGCCGGGCACGAACTTCACACGATTCAATCCCGTGATCAATTGCATTGCGAATGATATGCATCATCGGATCCGAGATGTCTTCAACAATCAGTTTATCGAGTTCCGTTTCAGCGCCAAAGAATTTCAACTCTACTTTTTTACTCTGTTCCCGGGATATCTTGCGAACAATACGCGACATTTTTTCGTAGAGTTGTCCCACCGGAATCATACGGATTTCAATAACCCCTTTTTGCAACTCCGTCAGTTTTCGCTCCAACGCTTTGGCAGCTTTACCCAACTCAATCGAAATCCGGGAAAACCCCTCCGTACGCATCTTAACCGAAATATCGGCAATGGTTGAATTCGACAGCACCAGTTCCCCGACAATATTCATCAGTTCATCAAGTTTGCCGATATCTACCCGCACCGTACGACTCATGCTCTTGGCGCTCTGTACTACATCTTCAGAAGTGGTGGGTATGGTTGGAATATTCTGAACGGGAACTTCCAGCTCAACCCGTTTTGGAGCAGACACTGTCTGGAGATCAGCAGCAGAAGCCGCAACCGGAACTGTTGGCGTTGGCAATTTGATTGTCGCCGCCCGTCCCAGCTGCGTTACAGATACACCGGATTGCTCAAGCAGATCTTTGACGTCACCCAGATCCCATTCCGATCCCAGAATCATATCGAAGTCTATGTGCGTTTCCATGTTCGCACCGACACTCGGCAACGTGCTGACAACCTCGCCACAACTCTTCAGGAGGTCGGTAATCTGTGACAAATCCTGATCAAAAGTAGAAAGGTCAAAGGAGGCATGTACGTTGAATATGGTACGCCCCTTGGAAATATTTTCAGTCAGTCGATATTCTTCGTATTCCGTCAAGGAGCTTAATACCTGAGCCGAAAGCCCCAGTGAATCAAGCGGCGACGAACCTGCTGCTTTTTCGACCGGAGACAAACAGACATCAATTCTGGCCACGCAGGCTGCTATTTCTTCAGCCATGCCGGCAGACCCACCCGTAGCCAGAGTTCCGACAAGTTTCGTCAAGAGCTCCTGAGACTCAATCAAAACAACGATTACCTGCTGATTAATTTTGCACTTGCCGAGACGAAGCATATCCAGAAGATTTTCCATGGTATGCGCCAGCTCTGCTACCTCAGAAAAGCCGAACATTCCCGCCAGGCCTTTCAGTGAATGGGCACCTCTGAAAATAGAATTGAGCAGATCAGGGTTCAGTTCACCGCTGGCAGACATATCGAAAAGATCCGCCAGCTCGACTGCAAGCTGTTCGACTATCTCTTCGGCTTCTGCCAGAAAATCCCTGATGGCTTTGGTATATGCGACACCGCTGTGCTCACTCATGGTAGTAAGTGGTTTCCTGAAACATTCTCAACGGGCAGGTTCCAGATACGAAGTTATCAGGTGCTGCAGGTGTACCGGATCAAAGGGCTTGACGACATATTCAGCCGCTCCCAGCTGTTTTCCTTTTTCCATATCATTCAGGCTGCTTTCCGTTGAAATAATAAAAACAGGAATGCTACTATAATTCGGATTGCTGCGCAGATAACTGATCAGCTCAAGACCGTTTATATCCGGCATATTGATGTCTGTCAGTATCAGATCAATTCGCTCTCTCGGCAGTAAGCGCAATGCCTCGAACCCGCTGGTAGCTTCTACAATCTGACACTCACAGAGCGGCTCAATTACTGCGACCAGCATGGCCCGCATGGCAGCCGAGTCATCCACGATCAGTATAGTCCTGGTATTCACAGGGTAACCCTTTCATTAAGCTGACGTTCCAATATATTTTTTTCAATGGCTATTCCTGCCTGCGACAGAAAAATAACCAGAGATTCTACATCGCCGATCGGCGTGTCTTCAGGCAGATTATCGCCATACAGTGGACCGATAAAGATCTGGCCGGGAACACCGCCACCCAGCTGGGCAAAAAGTTGAATGTCGAGCGCTGATGGTACCGGTTTGCACGTCATTGCCTGACCGGTACGCAGAGGATCACGGAACATCGAATCGGCATCCTGCGGCACCTGTAATGAGCGTACACACTCGTCGCCACTGACATGTTTCCCGGAAATGCCGAATTGGCCGGATCCTGAGATAATAGTGTCGCTGATGGTAAAAACGATCGCCCGATTCATGAATTCGGAGGCAAAACGCAATACCAGCAGGAGCACATCGTCCTGTGCCCCCGGATTGTTCAACTCTTCAAGCATGCCGCGCAGTAGCACAAGACTGCTGCTTTGAGAAGACGGCTCAATCACTACCGGTACATCGTCGTCATCTCCCATTTCAATTCGCAGCTCATCTCCCAGGTTAAAACGTGCCTGCCATTCTGACTTCGGCTCTCCCGACGGACTGCTCCGGATATCTTCCAGCAATCGGGCAAGAAAATTCTGCAGGATATCCCGGTCACCGATTTCAGCCCGGCGAGGTTTCAGGATGGTTGAGTAGCCAAGTTCATGAATTCTCTGTTCTGCTTCCGTGTGATGATAATCGGTCATGACTATCAGCTGCAGATCAGTGAAGTTGGCGTGCAGCAGTTCCAGTAACTCCATCCCGCCCAGCACTCCTGAACCATCCATTTTGGGCATAATCAGATCAATCAGGACCGTTGGTCGATCACCAGTACGGCAGATATCATCAACTTTTATCAGTGTATCTTCACTGCGGCTCATGGCATGAACTACCATGCCCGAAGCGGTCAGACCATCGGCCAGAGCACGTAATGTCGGCCCATCGTCGTCAACAAGTACAACTGACTGCTGACGTTCAGGAAGCGGTTGTAGCACCTCAGAATTGGAAGCGGCATCAGCTAACGAACCGAAATCATGCTCAAAGGGGTCAGTATTACACCCATTGAGATCAGCAGCATAGTCTCGTTCATCAAGAAGTCTGGCCCCTTCCATCGCCAGAAACTGGGGATTGAGCCCCTGTTCGAGCGTGAACTGCGTCGGATCCTGCCGGACATCATTTATGAAATCTAAAGAATTATGAATTTTGAAGTGGAAACTGCCGTCAGACCATGTGAAGAAAGAGAAAACGACCTGTTCTATCTGGTCTCTAACGACCTGCTCAACGGCATCCTGCGAGACTCCAAAGGCTGTCACAAGTACACAGCCCAGTCGCTCGCGAAAACCGCCCTCCTGCTGGAGTGAAAGGGCTTTGCGCAACAGGACCAGATCGATGATCCCCTTTTGAATCAGTACTTCTCCCAGGTTTTGTTGACAGACACTGGAAGAGGCTCTGATAACCAGACCCTGACGAAAAACAATGGAAGCTTCCCGAGCTCTGCTACTGAGAGACAGAATACCGGTCTTTCTGCTGAGACTTACAATCTGCAGAATTTCGCCAAGTCCAAGGTCTTCAAGGTTGCCTGCCAAGCTCATACGACAC
>Ga0194059_1001279_pt1 | contig 10912 bp, 8 predicted proteins | sample SepL6211m_MetaG_FD_163426 | JGI IMG/M metagenome (GOLD analysis project Ga0194059, IMG submission 163426) | Anoxic zone freshwater microbial communities from boreal shield lake in IISD Experimental Lakes Area, Ontario, Canada - Sep2016-L626-11m | ecosystem: Environmental > Aquatic > Freshwater >... | reverse complement strand
GACATTGTTGATTACGCTAGAGCTAACCCAGGTAAATTGGATTATGGCTATACCTATGCGTCATCAGGTCATATGGCGATGGAATTACTCAGACAAACGACTAATAATTGCACTGACCCTAAAAAGACAAATAATTGTGGACCACTACCTATTGTTGGAATCCCTTACCGTGGCGGTGGCCCCTTGATGAATGCAATCCTTGCCAATGAAATTCCGATGGAATTTATTAATCAAGATGCAGCGCTTGCTTATGTGCAGGCTGGCAAATTACGCCCAATTGCCGTGAGTAGTTTGCAACGCAATCCCTTGTACCCAAATGTGCCGACAGTCTCTGAAAGTGGTTATCCGGGATTCCAGGCTTTATCTTGGGCGGGAATTAGCGCCCCCAAAGGCACCCCTAAGATTGTTTTAGATAAGTTGGAAGCGGCAATGATTCAGGCAATGCAAGCGCCAGAGGTTAAACAACGGTTGGAGTCAGTTGGATTCGTCATTCCACCCTTGGGTTCAAATGCATACAACACCTTCTTAAAGTCGGAAATCGATCAGTGGGTCACCCTGATTAAGAAGGCTGGTATCAAACCGGAATAATCAGTAAGCGAGGTATAGGTGCTTTTTAGCGTTCTATTTGGGCTGAAAATGCATACTGCAGCGCACTAAAGTTTGTTCTATATCAAATTACTTGATCCATGGTTCGCCGATACTGAGGGTTAACCAGCAATAGATCATTAGCCATGGACAAACATTACCTTTCCTACCTATTTCAGCCAAAAAGCATTGTTGTATTTGTTGGCGATGCTGATGACCCAGTGCGGTCGAGTCCTTTTGCTAAAGGTCTAGCCGCAGACTTAAATGCCCAGAAATTTAAGGGGTCCATTCAGTACCTCAATATTTATGCGCCCGATACCATTTTGGAGTTGGGTAAGCTCAAGGCCGAATTAGCCATCATCACTCTGCCGCATGACAGAATCCTGGCTGCTTTGGATATGGCTGCTCGCATTAAATGTAAGGCTGCACTGGTTATTGGTACCGGCGTATCTGTTGGACTTGCTGCTGAAATTCATGACGCTACACGTCGTCACAGCATTCATCTTTTGGGTCCCAATAGTTTGGGTTTCCAAATGCCTGCACTACAACTCAATGCTAGCGTGATTGGGCCAATGGCCGCAGCTGGTTCATTGGGATTGATTTCTCAGTCTGGAGCCTTAACGTCATCTATCTTGGATTGGGCAAAACAAAATCAGGTAGGTTTTTCAAATGTCGTTTCATTGGGGCCAAACTCCGATGTAGATATTGCCCAAGTGCTTGACTATTTAGCTTCAGACTCGCGCACTCATAGCATCGTGATTTACCTAGAAGGTATCGCCAATGCTCGTGGCTTTATGAGTGCATTGCGCTCTGCTGCGAGAGCAAAGCCTGTGGTGATCCTAAAGGCCGGCAGAAAATCAGCCGCTAACCTAGCAGCCCAAACGCATAGCGGTGCCATTGTTGGTAGCGATGAGGTATTTGATGCGGCATTGCGACGTGCTGGCGCTGTCAGAGTGCGCTCTTTTGTAGAATTATTCTCGGCCGCGAAATGTTTGGCTTCTCGCTATCGTCCGGTTGGCAAACATTTGGCAGTCATTACTAACGGTGGTGGCCCAGGTGTTTTAGCGGCAGATTGGATTAATGAGATTCACCTTGAATTAGGGATGTTGTCGCCCGCAGCAATTGCAGCATTAAACCCCTTTATTTCTCCAAACGCATCTCTTGTGGATTTAATTGATCTTTCTGAAGAGGCGACGTCAGAGCAATATCGCGCTGCAATTGAGGCGGCCAATAAAGAGCATGGGATTGACGGCCTATTGGTGATTTACTCACCTAAGCTTGGTCTTGATGGTTTAGCGATTGCGCAGTCTATAGTGGATGTCAAATCAAAGATTAGTAAACCATTGCTTTGTTGTTGGATGGGAGATTCTTCTGTAGTGAGTGCTCGCGAACTGATTTCGAACTCGAATATTCCGAGTTTTAGAACGCCGGAAGCCGCAGTAGGCGCTTTTGGAAATATCGCCAGCTTCTATCAAAACCAACGTTTACTACAGCAAACACCACCACCACTCTCCAACTTGGCTCAGCCTGATGTTGAAGGCGCGCGCCTACTGATCGAAAATGTTTTGGCTGAACGGCGCAATATATTGACGGAGATGGAATCCAAAGCATTACTTGCTGCCTTTCATATCCCAGTCACGCAAACCATTTTGGCAACCAGTTCAAACGAAGCAATGATGATCGCCACACAGTTGGGTTATCCCGTTGCTTTGAAAATTGATTCACCCGATATTAGTCATAAGTCTGATGTGAATGGTGTGGCTCTGAATATTATGAATGCCGCTGGAGTGCGTGATGTCTATAACAGCATTATTGAATCGGTTTCTGTATTAGCCCCAAAGGCACGTATTAACGGCGTCACAGTGCAAAAGATGGCGCGCAGCAAAAGAGGACGCGAACTCTATATTGGTTTGGTAACCGATAAGCCCTTCGGGCCCATGATTGCCTTCGGTGCCGGAGGAACTATGATTGAGTTACTCAATGACCGAACCATGGAGTTACCGCCACTCAATCAATATCTGGCGCACCGTATGATAGAGCGCTCACGCGTTGCTGAAACTTTGGGCGAGTGGCGTGGCGCCAGCGCTGTAGATGTAGCGGCACTTGAGCAAGTACTCTTGCGAGTATCTGAGATGGCCTGTGAATTACCTCAACTGCGTGAGATGGATATCAATCCCATTATTGTTGATGAATCTGGTGCAGTAGCAGTAGATGCGCGCATTGTGATTGAGCGGCCATCTCAACCAGTCGATGGAAAGTCGCGGGTGTATAGTCATCTGGCGATTCTGCCTTACCCATTGCGCTATGAGCAGGTTTGGCCAATGAAGGGTGGGGGCGAGTACGTCATTAGACCAATACATCCAGATGATGCGGATATGTTGCAGCAGTTGGTTGCTGGACTATCTCCAGAGAGCCGGTACTTCCGCTTTGTGGCCACGATCTCGCAGCTATCGCCAGCAATGCTGTCACGGTTTACCTTGATTGACTATGACCGTGAGATGGCGCTAGTTGCGGTATTAAAAGAGCGTAAAGTCAATGAAGAAGGCGTCTCGATTGAAACGCAAAGAATTATTGGGGTATCGCGCTACATTACCAATCCGGATGTCGTGAGCTGTGAGTTCTCTTTATTAGTTGCTGATGAATTTAGTGGCAAAGGCTTAGGCTCACGTCTGATGTTAAGCATCATGGACGTCGCCCGCGATAAAGGCTTAAAAGAAATTGATGGCCTAGTTTTAGCTAACAACTCTGGAATGCTCAAATTAATGACTGGTCTTGGATATAAAGTAAAAGAATTTGAAGAAGACCCTGATTTCAAAATTGTGACCTATACCCTGTAAGTATGGTTAATATGACTACTAAACTTTTAATACACCTTGAACGAACAATATTATGAAAACACTTCTACTTGCTGGATTGCTTAGCTTAACTTCATTGGCTTATGCTGCCGATGCCCCCATGTCGAACCCTCACGGCAGTTCGCCACATGGTGCGGTGGCTAGCGCTGCCGAGATTGGTGATGTCAATGTGACTAAGGCTATTGGCCAAAATGCCTATACGGTTGCAGAGATTATTGATCAATCCAAAAGCCTAAAGGACAAGCCGGTGGTAGTGCGGGGCAAGGTGGTTAAATTTAGCCCAGAGATTATGGGTAAGAACTGGATTCATTTGCGCGATGGATCTGGTAGCGCAACTGCCAAGAATAACGACTTAGTGCTCACCACCAAGGATCAGGCTAAGGTAGGCTCTGTAGTGACTGTTAAGGGTACCGTGCGTACCGACAAAGACTTTGGTCACGGTTATGCTTATGAAGTCATCATAGAAGATGCTTTGGTGAGCTCTAAATAGCCTAGAAGCTAACTACCCGCTATAAGTTTGAGCTATATCAATATCTAGCAAATATATAGGGAGTACATTTTTCAAGACTAGTAGGAGTCTGAATGTACCTCTTTTTTGAACCGACTTTAAATGATCGACAGCGTACCCTTGAGGTAAGCCTGCTCTCTATTTTTTGCTTGTCAGAGCAGCCCATCCCTAGTTATTTTTGCGATAACTCCTTCTGCTCCAGAAAGCCCATCAAGAGTTTTAACCTCATTGAGCTATTAAAGTACTGTTGGATTCATGAGTTTGATAAGTCAGCACTGCTAGTGGCCTTGCCGATAGAGTTGGAATCCGATGCCGCACTCATCCAGCAGTTTGGTGACGCTTACTTGGGATGCGTATCTGGCGCTATAAAAAAGAGTGAGTTACAAAATCTAGCGCTTTCTTATCGGAAGCTCGCGCAGGTGGAGGGCAGTCGCCGGTTTTTCTCTGTGCCAGGCTTTGTGGTGGAGGAGCGGCTTAAGCAGACCCCTTTCACCGAAATAGAAATTAAAGCCTTAATAAAACTTCAAGATAAAAATCTGAAGTTGGTAGACCAGTTTATTCAGAAAAAAGTGGATGAACTACAACGCGAGCTCAGTGCATTACCTAGCATTCTCAAAAGAGGGATTAGGTCATGAGCTTAAGGCAGGCCAATCGAAAGACTATGCTATGTCACCAAACTTGCAGGCTAGATTGGATGGGCTATAGGTTTCATTGTTTCTGGCGCCAGACACTTCTTTAGAGAAGCAACCAGCTAGTGGGCAAGCGTCATCATCCAAACACTCATGAAATGCAATGCAGTTCTCTTGGGTGATATCGACACGCACAGCCTCATGTAAACGAGGGCACATTAATGTTTTCATTTACTAAGTTCTCCTATCTCAAAGCTTGCACTTCAACTCTGAAATCAGTATAGGCAGTGTGAGGAGGCTTGCAAGGCTGGTAAATGAGATACGCCCCCATTTTTTGATATGGATCAAACCTCTTCTATCGGTTAAGATAAAACCATGAATTTCCATGGGCGCCCCGCCTATCCCATCGGCTTTTTTGCCACCATTACCATTGTTATCGTGGCTGTATCTACGAGCCTGTTGTTATGGGACTTGCGTAAAAGAGAGTTGACCCATACCCGCATGGAAACCATTGGGGTTACCAAGATCTTCGTAGAGCAGACCGAGCGTAGTTTTGAGAGTGCTGATCTTGTCTTGAGAGGTGTACAGGATCGGTTGAACTCTTCCTTTGGCGTTCAGTTTCCTTTAGATAGTCTCGAAGTTCACTTATTGTTGGGCACGCGTGTTTTAGGCATGCGTCAGTTAGATGCATTGTTTCTGATCGATCCGAATGGGAGATTGGTCAATTCTTCTGTTGAATTTCCTAGTAAAAAGATATCCGCAGTCAATCAAGATTACTTTAAAGTGCTTGCCAATAAAAAAGATGGCGGCCTTTTTATCGGCAAGCCATTTCGTGATGCACAGAAAAAAGAATGGACTTTATATCTTGCGAGAAAAATTCAAGATCAAGATGGGGGATTTAAAGGGATAGTCGTTGGTGCAATTGATATTGCGCATTTCGAAGATATCTATCAATTATTGAAGTTGGATTACCCAAGACCAGTTTCACTTTATCGCGATGATGGTGTTTTGCTGGCGAGCTTTCCCCATCGAGAAAATCTCATGGGCGAAAGGGCTCCTGAACTTGGAGAGGATCTGCCCATTATTGAGTCTGGAAAGATTCAATTCTCCAGCCATAAAAAGAGCAATGGAGAGGCTGAGTTTTTTGCCTTAGGTGCTGTGCCCAAGTTCCCACTGTTTATTTCGGTAACAAATGATGAGGAAGAGGCGCTGGCTTCATCCCGTGAGACCTCCATCCCCATTGTGATGAGCGCGGTATTAGTCAGCCTTTTTATTATCGCCGCCGCTGGCCTATTGATTCGTGAGGTGGTGCGTCAACAGAAATTAGCCGATCAATTGGGCGCTGCACATAACCGCTATCAACATACGATTGAATCAGTAATGGATGCCATCATTGCGCTAGACGAAGAGCAAAATATTATTTTATTCAACCCATCTGCTGAGCGCATGTTCGGCCTTAAAGCTGAAGAAGTAATGGGCAAATCTTTACTAGTGTTATTGCCTGAACGTTTTCGTGGCGCCCATCATTCACATGTGCAGAAATTTAAAAAAACAGATAGCGGATCAAGAACCATGGGGCCGCAGCTTGGCATCGTTGGGCTGCGCTCTGACGGTACCGAGTTCCCGATCGAGTCTACTATTTCTCAGACTGTTATCAATGGCAAAAAGCAGTTGACTGCGGTACTGCGTGATGTGACTGATAGACGCCAGGCTGAGACTGAGTTACGTGAAATGAATCTGCAACTACGTGGACTATCAAAGGCTTTGGAAAATATTCGCGAACAAGAAAGAACCAGAATTGCTAGGGAGTTGCATGATGACCTAGGGCAGCAACTTACTGGACTAAAGCTTGAGCTTGCGTGGTTAAGTGCTCGCGTGAAAGACGGGCATATTCCCCAAGTCGATCGCATTGCTGAAATGAAACAACAATTGGATGGTGCCATTGCATCTGTTCGTCGCATCTCCACTGAACTGCGCCCCATTATTTTGGATGATTTGGGATTTGAGGAGGCTGTTAAGTGGCTGGTCGGTGAATTTACTAAACGCACTCATATTCCAGTCAACTTAGACCTCAAAGAAGAAGTCCGCGTCAGTAATACCGACTTAGCTACTGCACTTTTTAGAATTGTTCAGGAGTCTTTAACCAATATTGCTCGACATGCCCAAGCAACTACAGTGAGTATTTCTTTAGACAAGGATGACGACCATTTGGTACTTCTCATTTCTGACGATGGTGTAGGTCTACCATCTGAATTGCAATCCGGTGGATTTGGTTTGGTGAGCATGCGTGAAAGATCCAATGCTTTGGGTGCCAAATTTACTATTAGCAATGGTAAATTGAAGGGCGTTACTATTCGGGTAGAGTTTGCACTTGACTCACCCATCTTTACCGAGGCCAATGCATGAAGTACGAAGTATTAGTTGCTGATGACCACGCCATTATTCGTGATGGCCTTCGCAAGATATTGGCCGATACGGATGATTTAGTAGTGGCTGGTGAGGCTGCCAACGGTAACCAAGCTCTAGAAAAGGTGCGTGAGCGCGATTGGGCTATGGTGATTCTAGACTTATCGATGCCTGGCAGAAGTGGTATTGAACTTATTAAACTCATCAAGGCTGAGCGACCTAAGTTGCCGATCTTGATTTTCAGCATGCATCCAGAAGAGCAATATGCAGTGCGCGCTATTCGAGCTGGAGCCTCCGGCTATCTTTCTAAAGAAGAGGATAGCGATAACTTCTTACCTGCGATACGTCGAGTTGCGGCCGGCGGTATGTTTATTAGTCCTAAAGTCGCTGAGTTGCTTGCTGCAGATGCCTCTCCTGGAGCTGCGCATACGCATGCCCATAGCAAGCTTTCCAATCGGGAGTACGAGGTTCTAGTCCGGATTGTGAAAGGAATCAGTCTTACTGATATTGCTGATGAGTTCTCCCTCAGCATTAAGACCATTAGTACCCACAAAACCCACATTCTTTCTAAACTGGGTTTATCGAGCCAGGCTGACCTGATTCGCTACGCAATCGAGCATAAATTGCTGGATTTGGACAAATAGGCAGATTAGTCCTATCTCCTATAGGAATATTCCTATAGTTATTTACCTTAGCAATCCTATATCTATAGGACCCGTCAAAAAATAAAATTCTCCTTAAGTAATGAGGCTTTGGGTATTCCCAGGTCGGAACTAAAGGAGAATTAAATGACACAAGCTAAACAAATCATCCGCGCTGTAGCAATCGCTGCTGCAGCATTGGCATTCACATCGTTCGCGCACGCTGCACCTGATGCAGATGCCGCCAAAGCACTGGCTAAGCAAAATAACTGCTTCAAATGCCACGCAGTCGATAAAGATAAAGATGGCCCTTCCTACCATAGCGTTACCGAGAAATACAAAGGCAAACCAGGTGCAGAAGCCAAATTAATCAATCACATTACTTCTGGTGAAAAAGCAAAGTTCCCAGATGGTCATGAAGAAGAGCACAAGATTGTAAAAACATCTCCACCAAAAGATACAGAGCAATTTAAGAATTTGATTCAGTGGATTTTGGCTCAGTAAGAATCTAGCAACTAATAAGTAAATACAAACTCGAAATCGTAAGCACGAGGAAATCAAATGAAGATCTTCAAAAAACTTCTAGTAATTAGCGCGGTAATGGGTGCCATTGGTTTGGCGCCCCTTGCATTTGCACAAAGCAACTTTCCAGAATTAGGGCAATCAAAAGCGAATATTGCAAAAGCCGCATTTAAAGAAGATGCCAAATGTACCAAGTGTCACGATGAGAGTGAAAACGCTCCAATCTTATCCATCTATCAAACCAAGCATGGCGTAAAGGGTGATGCCCGCACACCAAGCTGCACTAACTGTCACGGACAGAGTGATAAACACTTAGCTGGCGATAAAGATGGCAAAGGCCGTCCAGCACCAGATGTTGTGTTTAAGAAAGGTGTTTATGAAAAATCTGGTGAAGATAAGCGTGCCGATCAGTGCTTAACTTGCCATAAAGGTACCAAACGCAATAACTGGGCTGGTAGTGCTCATCCAGTAAATGATGTGGTTTGTAATGACTGTCACAAAGTTCACAAGCCAGCTGATGCGGTACTAAGCAAGCAAACTCAAACACAAGTTTGTTTTACTTGCCACAAAGAGCAGTTGGCAGATAGCAAAAAGAATTCAACACATCCAATTGATGTGAAGAAGGTGGTTTGCTCGGATTGTCATAATCCACATGGCTCATCTGGACCAGCATTGCTCAAGAAAAATACCCTGAACGAAACATGCTTCTTGTGCCATGCAGAAAAACGCGGTCCATTGCGTTTTGAGCATCAGCCAGTGGTTGAGAACTGTGCAAATTGCCACACTCCTCATGGTTCGAATATCACGCCATTATTGAAAGATCGCCCACCAATGCTCTGTGACGACTGTCATGACGGTCCCCATGGTAGCAAAACACCATTTGGATTAAATATGGGCGGCGTTCAATCGATACCAAAAAATACCTCAAGTGGTGCCGCTTTAGCGGCAAGCAATCAAGCTACGGGTCGAGCATGTTTGAACTGTCACGTAATGGTTCATGGATCAAATAGCCCTGCTGGTGGACTATTTCAACGCTAATTGATCAAGTAATTTTAAGAAATTGGAGAATGTTATGAAAGTTCGTAACTCAAATTTAAAACTCAGGGCGTTAAGTCTTGCGATGCTTGGTGTCTTTAGTTCAATGTATGTCTATGCTGATGATGAAGAGGCAGCAGCGCTGATGAATCCGACGAGTAGCGTTGAGGTCGAGGTGATTAATGTATCCACTGGATCGCAAAAATTCGGCGAATACAATGGTCTAAATAAGCAAGGTGGCTATCCTAATGGTAATTTAAATATCCGCGGTGGGGATGCTTATAAAGATAACTCTAATGGCGGAACACAGCGCTGGGTTATTCAGGGTACTGACTTGGGTTTGAGTGATCGCTCGGCTAATATTGGCTATAGTGATCAAGGGAATTGGGGTGTAAGTCTTGGGTACGATGAGTTGACGCACAATACAACGTCCAATTACCAGACCCCTTATATAGGTAATATGGGTGGAAACCAATTTAGATTGCCTGGTAACTTTGGGACCGTTAGCAATACAACTACATTAAATGCAACTCAGCTCAACGCGTTACGATCTAATACAGTAGATGTCTCTTCGACCAGAAAGAATTCATCATTTAATGCTCAGAAAATAATTAACTCAGACTTAAATGTAACCTTTGATTTCAATCACTTAGATCAGACTGGTGCTAAGTTAATGGGTTTTGCTTCTGCTGCTTTAGGTGGCGCAGGCGCAGGCGAAAAAGTCTCTATTTTGCCAAACCCGACTAATTATCAAACCGATACTGTTGGCGCTGCTCTTAATTGGCAGGGTGAAAAGGCCCGTTTAACTGGCTCTTATTTTGGATCATTTTTCAGAGATGCATATCAGGGGGTAAATTTTCAAACTTGGGTTGGAACCATGCCGACACAAACGATGAGTACCGCACCTAGCAATCAACTTCAACAGTTAAATTTAGGTGGTGGTTATGATTTCTCAAATGTTACCAAGTTGGCTGGGAACCTCTCTTTTGGTAGAAACACCCAAAACTCGGCAACTGGCTATGACCCGTACATGATGACTGGTGCTTTCCCCACTTCAGCATTTAATGGATTAGTAAATACATCGCATGCTGATTTAAAAGTTACGGATAAATCAATTAAAGATTTAAGTCTATTGGCATCCTATAAATTTGATCAGCGCAATAATTTAAGCCAATCGAATTTATATAGTTTTAATCAACTTGCAGCCACTACCAGTGGATCTAGCGCGCCCTTCAGCCCGAGTACCCCTTTAAGTTTTAGGAACTCCCAGATTGATCTGGGAGGGGAATATAAGATTACTAGAGACCAAAAAGCTAGCTTGAATTTAACTAACCTGCAGACAGCTCGCTGGTGTAATCAGTATGCGGTTGGTAGCTACCAGACTACTACCGGCGCCGTTCCTAGTGCTGCATCACCAAATTATACTTTCCCTGCCGGAGCAGATTGCGTAACCGCTAATTACAGCCGTAGCAATGCTGTGAATGCAGGCTATAAAATCAAGGCTAGTAATTCTGTCGATGTAAAGCTTAACTACATCTATGACATACGTAGAACCACAACAAATCAAAACGCAATTACAGCAATGGATGTTTCTGCCACGAGCAATCAAAATGTCAATAATGCCACCGGACTTCCAATTGGCGTAAGGACTATGTACCCTGGTCAAAACGGTGGGGATTATGTTGGATTCCAGCCATTTTTCGAGGCCTCCCGCAATCAGCAGGTTGCGAA
>Ga0194059_1001273_pt1 | contig 10937 bp, 3 predicted proteins | sample SepL6211m_MetaG_FD_163426 | JGI IMG/M metagenome (GOLD analysis project Ga0194059, IMG submission 163426) | Anoxic zone freshwater microbial communities from boreal shield lake in IISD Experimental Lakes Area, Ontario, Canada - Sep2016-L626-11m | ecosystem: Environmental > Aquatic > Freshwater >... | reverse complement strand
GGAGAGGGAGGCCACCACCTGCAGCCAGCGCCTGCAACTCCTTCCCGCCGGACAGGAGCACATCCTCCAGCAGGAGAACGGCAAGCAACGCTGGCTGCAGGTGGTGGCCTCCCTCTCCCGCGCCTTCGCCCTCTGCTCCGCCAGCGACGAAGCCACCGCAATCCGCGACGACGTGAGTTTCTTCCAGGCGCTGCAGGCCGCCCTCTTCAAGCAAATCTCCAGCACCAGTAAAACGCCCGAGCAGATCGATGCCGCCATCCGCCAGCTGGTGAGCAAGGCCATCACCACCGATGGCCAGGTGATCGATGTGTTCACCGCCGCCGGCCTGCCCAAGCCTGATATCTCGATTCTCAGTGATCAGTTCCTCGCCGAGGTACGCGGCCTCAAGCACAAGAACGTGGCGGCTGAGCTGCTCGAAAAGCTGCTGAGAGACGACCTCAGGGTGCGCTCCAAGCGCAATCTCGTGCAGGGCAAGATGTTTTCGGAGAAGCTCAAGAAGGCTCTCAATGCCTACCACAACCGTGCCATCACCACGGCCGAGGTGATCGAAGAGCTGATCAAACTGGCCAAGGAACTCGATGCTGCCACCAAGCGCGGTGAAACCCTCGGCCTCAACGATGACGAGATCGCCTTCTACGACGCCCTTGCCGCCAACGACAGTGCCGTGCAGGCCATGGGTGACGACAAACTCAAACAAATTGCGGCCGAGCTGATCACCCAGGTGAAAAAGAGCGTGTCCATCGACTGGACCTTGCGCGAAAGCGCCCGCGCCCGCATCCGTGTGATGGTGAAGCGCATCCTCAGCAAATACGGCTATCCACCCGATCTGCAGGAGGAGGCGGTGAAAACGGTGCTGGCCCAAGCCGAACTGCTGTGTGCGGTGTGGGTTTGAAGGGCTCTACGAGGCTCGCCAAGCCGACCAGGGTGAGGCCCTCACCGCAGGCATGGGGGGCGATGGGCAGATCATTCACCCCGAGCGGCGCCGTGCGCAGCAGGCCCCTCGCCGCTGCAGGATTGCGTAATCCCACTGCCGCTGAGGGTGGCCGTGATTCGAGATCCACTTGAGCCACCTCGCCCTGAGGCGTTTCTTTTCGCAGCAGCCGGCGAGTCCCTGCGCTTCGTGCCGGGCAGCACGGCGTTCCTGCGCCGCACCCGCTTGGTGAATGGATTGTTGGGGGGCTGGCCGATCGTGTTCGGCAGTGGCTCGTGGCTGGAGGCCCATCTGGTGGCACGGCTGGCGCTGGCACCGCGATTACCGAACCTGCGCGGCTGCGGCATCAGCGAGCAGGAGGTGTGGGATCTCGTGCAACAGGAGCTGGAGGAGGGCAGCCGCGGCGCCCCCCTGGTGGTGCTCTGCGATTCGCTCAGCAACGACCAGGGCCGGGGGCTGATGCGGCGGTTGCGGGAGCTGCCGCAGGCGACGCCGATCATTGCGGTGGTCCAGAACGATCAGTGGCTGAGCGCCGCCAATCTGGCGGACTGCCAGGCCCAGGCGATCGTCCATGGCGAGAGTTTCGGCACCGGCGTCGTGATTAAGGCGCTGCAGGCGCTGCGACGGGGCAAGACCTACGTGGATCCCCGCATCCGCGAACGGGTGGGTCAATCGACGGGGGTGCCGCTCAGCGGCCGGGAGCGGCAGGTGCTGCAGGGGCTGGCGCGGGGGCTCACCAACAAGCAGATCGCCGAGCAGGCGGAGATCGCCGCTACCACGGTGCGCGACTACGTGGGCAATCTCTGTCACAAGCTGGAGGCCGCCAATCGCACCCATGTGGTGAGCCGGGCGATCGCCCTGGGATTGCTTGCACGGCGACAATTAGATAGGCGGGACCGCGCAACTACATAGGCGGGTCTCAGGACGCGACAACAGGGCACTGATTTCGGTCTGGAGCCTCGCGATGCCCGCCTCTCTTTCGTTACGGATCAAGGAGCGTTACATGGCCAAACGGGCCGGCGGACTCAGTCAGCAGCTCGCCGCTGATGCGGTGGGGATCTCGGTGCGGAGCGCCCAGCGGATTGATCGGGGGAAACTGCAGCCCCAGAGCCAGCCGCAGCGCGGCCGTCACTGGCGTACCCGCGCCGATCCGCTCGCCGAGGTCTGGCAGAGCGTGTTGGTGCCGATGCTGGAGCAGGCACCTCAGCTGGAACCCCAAACCTTGCTGCTGCATCTCGAGCAGATCAGGCCAGGTGAGGAGTGGTACCGGCGCAAACGCACCCTCCAGCGCCGCGTCGAACAGTGGCGGGCACTCTGCGGCCCCGATCAGGAGGTGATGTTCCTGCAGGAGCACCGCGCTGGGGTCTTGGGCATCTCCGATTTCACCTTGCTCAAGGGTGAACCGATCACCGTGGCAGGGGAGGTGCTGGAGCACCGGTTCTTTCACTTCCGCCTGCCGTTTTCAAGCTGGTGTCACGTGGAGGTGATCCACGGCGGTGAGAGTTTCGTAGCTCTGGCCGAGGCGCTGCAGAATGCCCTGTGCGGCTGTGGCGGGGTGCCGGTAGAACACCGTACCGACAGCCTCAGCGCCTGCTACCGCAACCGCGATGGAAGCTACGCCAAGGACTTCACCAGCCGGTACCGCGAGCTCTGCGCCCACCTGGGCATCACGGCCACCCGCAACAACCGGGGCGTCGCCCACGAGAACGGCGCCATCGAGGGCCCGCACCGGCACTGGAAACGACGGCTGGAGCAGCAGCTGATCCAGCGCGGCAGCCGTGACTTTGGGACGGAAGCGGAGTATCGGCAGCTGGTGGCCCAGGTCACCGACGGCCTCAATAGCAGGATGAGTGTGCAGGAGAAGCTGCCGATTGAGCGGCTGCACCTGCTGCCGCTGCCGGTGGAGCGCTTTGCCGACTATGAGCCGCTGGTGGTGCGGGTACGGAGCACGAGCACGATCGAGGTGCGGCAGGTCACCTACAGCGTGCCATCACGCCTGATCGGCCATCAGCTAACGGTGCACCTGCGCCATGACCGCCTGGATCTGTTCCTGCGCAGCAAGTTCATTGAAACACTGCCGCGGCGGCATCGGCGGCAGGGCGAAAGCGGTGCGCTGCGGCGGATCGATTTCCGCCACGTGATCGAGAGCCTGCGGCGTAAACCCCGGGCACTGCTGCGTGCCCAGCTGCAGGCCGACCTTCTACCCGGCGATAACTGGCGGCAGCTATGGCGCCAGTTGCTGACGGCTCTGCCGCCAGATGATGCCGCCAAGGTGATGGTCGATGCTCTCCATGTCGCCGTCCAGAACGACGACCTGGCCGGCGTTGAGCGCTATCTCAATCGAGCACTGCGCCGCGGTGATCTCAGCCTCACCGCTCTGCGCGATCACTACGGCATGAGGCCCCCGAGGGGCCTGGCGGCCCTTCCCCAACTCGACATCCCCGAACACCAACTGAGCAGCTATGACGAACTCCTGGATGGAGCCCCCGAGCCGGCCGGCCCTGGAGAGTGCCCTGCCATCACTCCTGAAACAGTTGAAACTGGCGCAGTTCCGCAGCCAGTGGCAGACGGCCGAGCAGCAGGCCACAGCCGATGGCTGGAGTCCGGCCAGCTACCTCTATGTGTTGGCCGAGCAGGAACATCAACAGCGCCACCAGGCAAGGCTGCGGCGGCTGTTGCATGAGGCCCAGCTGCCGGTACCCAAGACCCTTGCCGATGTCGACTGGGGAGCCATCCCCGATCTGGACAAGAATCAGATCGAGCAACTTGCCCACGACACCAGCTGGGTGGACCGGGCTGAAAATCTGCTGCTTTTTGGTCCAAGTGGCGTCGGCAAAACCCACCTGGCCGCCGGCATCTGCCGCAGCCTGATTTCTCTGGATCGCTCCGCCCGCTTCTTCTCGGGCACGACGCTGGTGCAGGAGTTGCAGCGGGCTAAAGCCGACTACGCCCTGGCCAAGGCCCTCACCAAGCTAGATCGCTACGCCCTGCTGGTGATCGACGACATCGGCTACGTACGCAAGGACGAGGCCGAGACCTCGGTGCTGTTCGAACTGGTGATGCACCGCTACGAGCGGAGATCCCTGTTGGTCACCTCAAACCAGCCGTTCAGCGAGTGGGAGAACGTCTTCTCCACCAGCGCCATGACCGTGGCGGCGGTGGACCGATTGGTGGACCACAGCACGATCATCCAGATCAATGGCGAGAGCTACCGCCGCAAGCGGGCACGGCGTGTTGGAGGCCCTGGCAGGAGCTGACTTTTAGCCCTGACCGGATGTCAATTACCCGCCAACCACCTCATCCCCCTGGCGCCAGCTGTCGGTGGTGAGCTCCGCGCTGCCGGCGGACTATGGGGTCCGCCGGCTCATGCGCTCCGCGAGAGGTTGGGGCAGGAGATCACGCAAAACCAGGGGCCAACTTGGTTGGCGGTTGGCGGTACAGATCAAACCCCTGCGGCTCCAGGCCAAGCCCTCGTGGCGGGATGGGGTTGGTTTCGTGTCGCCTGGGGGTGGCTCAGTTTTCGCTGTCACCTCCCCCTGCCCTGGCAGGGGGAGGAAGCGGGAGAACCCGCCTAGGTAATTGACGCGCCCCGCCTACGTAGTTGACATCGGGCAGATTGCTGCAGCCGCGGAACTGAAGCAAGCCAACCCCTACATCTGTAGGTGGTCAAGGAGGGACAGCGGCACCCATGGTGGAGCGAAATGTTTCGCGCTTCCAGCACGGGCCGCCCGCCATGCCTTACGCCAGCCACATCCAGCTCGTCAACGACCCCAACAACACCGCCTACGCCTTCCTGGAGGACAACGGCGCCATCTGGCAGTGCCAGTGGGATGCCCAGTCGGGCGGCTGGGTGAAGGGGCAGGTGGTGCCCCAGGCCTTTGGCGGCGAGAAGCTGCAGGCGTTGTATCTCGACAACCTCTGGCCCACCGGCAATGAGAGCAACCCGGGTTTCAACCCCGGAATCGTGCTGGCGTATCGATTGGGCGAGGGCAGCAGCGCCGAAATCTGGGCCAGTTTCGGCACCTGGGCGGACGACGGCAGCTTGCAATGGATGGCGCCCCAACAGCTCACCAAGGACCAGGTGGAGGATCAAACCTTCTCGTTGGTGGAGGGAGTAGCGGGCGGCTTTGATCTAGTGGTGCAGAAAAAAGAGGCCGGTGCCGGCAGCTCCACCACCCTGGACAAACAGAATGCGGCCTCCACGGCAGACCTGCAGGCCAAGTTGGAGGCGGAGATCAGCGGAATCCGGCCGGATAGTGATCTCTATGTGAATCAATACAAGCTGCAGATGGCCACGGGTTCCACCCCAGGGGTGGAGCTGTACGACATCACCGCCGACCAGACCTCGGCGGCGATTCAAAGCGCCGTGATCCAGACGCCGAAGGCAGCGGCGCCCTTGGCGCTCTCGGGCGACACCCAGCTGTCTCGTCAGCAGCTGATCCAACCCCTGCAAACGGCAACCACCTTCTCTGTCCTGGGGAATGGTGGGGGGGGCGCGACCCCAAGCGGGACCAGCTGGAATGCGGCCACGTTCAACACTGGTGGCGGCACGCTGCGCGTGGGTTTGACGAATCAGAGCATTATGCGCTGGGAGCTTAATCTTCCGGCAAACTATAGCGATAGTAAATTTAAGATGAACAGAGATGCTGCTAGAGTAGAGAAAGTAGGATCCAATTACACTCGATCAGTACTATCTGAATCAGGAGTAGTTGATTCTGGCGGAGATCTGGAAGTACCAGGCATAGAGCCAGGCAAAAAGATTGCATTAGGGGGTTCTGTTCTGGAGCAAGCTACGTCAGAAGTCAATTTTGGTGAAGTCAGTAAAGTAACGCATTACTCAGAAAAGCTTCCACTAATAGATCAAAATCCCTTGGGAAATGGAAAAATTCTTGATATATTTGCTCCCTCAAAATCAGTAACAGCAGAAAAACCAGAATTGAATTTCAAATGGCGTGGTGCCTTTGGCATTGGCAACTTTGGCGCTGGAGGCCTCAAAAGCCTTAGCGCTCAAAAGATGATTATTGGCTATGGCAATGAGGACGCAGTAAACATGGGCAAAAAGCTAATTACTGCCGCTGAAGAAGAACAAGGAAAAAGTGCTTTAAGTATAAAGACATCAAATTATGGTATTGGTGGAAGCTCGCAAACTATATATCAATACAGCAATCGCCCATTTCAGTCGCCTGTACTAACCAATGTAAATACAAGAGAATCCGTTGGCGTTGATTACTCTCAAAGAACATTCAAATTCTCCGCCTCGCTTGATGGCACAATTCGCACCAGCTTCAGTGCAAACCTTGGCTATGAGTTTACCCAAACCATATCGAGTGAGAAATTGCCAGAATGGCTTGCTGGACTGGGTTATGCTTCAGGAATTGCAGGCAAGGTTGAACGTACTTACTTTACAGGATTAGGAGGTATTGGACGAGGTGTGAACAACGAACAATATAAAATCAAGCCAGGCAAAAACGGTAAACAAGATTATTTGAATCCAGCTGCCCGTAGGTATAGGCCTTCTGGGGCAGACGGGCCAGAAGGAGCCTTTGAATACAGTCTCGCGAACGCCGTTGTTGGCACGTTGCTTTCGTTTGTAGGGCCTGCAAGTATCGCAGGCATTAAGGGTCAGAACCCCAATGGCTTGCCTGGTGCACAGTACAGTAATTCCTCAGGCATTCAGACTGCCGTTCGGCTGAGGGCCGCCTGGCTTTACAACGCTATAGCTGGGCCAGAAATCAACCTAGCGGACCGCTACACCTATTACTTGAAAGGCACCAACAAAGGCGATTGGGAAGACACCTTCTTTGCCAATGCCGGCGTCGCTCTGCCGTTGGGAGGCATGATCCCATTAATCAGTTATCTGCACACCTGGAAGTCCACGGACAGCGCAGTAGTGACGGGCAGTTCAAGCTCAGGGGCCAGCGAGGGGTTCTACAGAAGCGCAGCAGTCGGCAGCGCGTATCCGATGGGCTATGCGCCAGCAGCACCCTCAAATTCCTACTTCTCCAGCGCTGCCACCACTGCAACGGGAAATACTGGTCTGCTGGGGATGAATTCATCGTCCCTGCTCCTGCTGACACTGAATCCGTACAACCAGGGCATCAATCTCTCCAAATCCCCAACCAACACCCTGCCCCTCACCCTGATCAATGCTGGCACCAACCTGGTGGATGGCAGCTACAGCAATGTCGCCATCCTTGGGGTCAGTGCTGATCAAGATCCCCAGTCCATCGCCCAGGCCAGCTTCACCGTGGCCGGTGGCAGCATCGTCGCCGATAGTTTCCAGATCGTACGGGGCGGCACCTACCTGGCCCTGCCCGAAACCCAGGCGAATAGTGGCATCTATGCCCTGATTCTCGATGTCTTCACCACCGGCATCGCCCAGCCCCCTGCGGCTGGCACGACCAGCGTCCTTAATAGCATCAACACCCTGCCGATGATCGCGGTGGATAGCAGCCGCACCGGATCTCCCCTCACCAGCCAGCAGATTCAGCGCATCCAAAGCGTGCCCGTACCGCTGAATAGCCAAACGCCAGGGGTGATTTATCCCATCTACGACACCTATACGCTCACAACAACAGCTCCTACCAGCAATCGCAATTCCGGCTACAGCTATACCAATGTGCCGGTCAGTGTTTATTCCAGCGCCTCGTCCACAGCCCTAACACTGTTGAATCCGGCTGTCACAGCCACCGTCCATCTCAGTGGTGGGGTCATCCAAAGGGTGGTGCTCGACCAAGCGATCTTGATCGCGGATCCATCCGGCGCCAATCCAACGCCCACCCTCAGCGTTCAACTCCAACTTCCGGCCGCGGTGGTGGCCAGCTTGCCCGCAGATAGCGCAGCACCCACCTATGCCGTAACACCGGAAAGCATCGCCTTCAACAACTTTGTCGAAGACGAGCAATTCTCCAGCCAAGTGGGGGCCACCAACAGTGGCGTCTACCTCGCTGCTGGATTGAGCGACCAGCTTCCCCTCTACCCCTTCATGGGGAGCTGGCAAGTGCAAAACCGTGTCACCTATGTAACCGCCACCGGTAACGGCTCACAAACGAGTGTGACCTACCTCAATGGCAGCACCAAGTATTCCAATGGCACCGTGACGCCAAAGGCGGAAATACCTGCTGATGAACTCTCCCTAGACGCCCTCTATAACAACGCCGATGCCCCAGGTGGCGAAGAAAGCAGCACCATCGTCTTCAGTGCAGCCAGCACCCCCACGGCCGTCACGATCGCGGGCCCTACTCCAACCAAAGGTGCCACCTCCTATGTCGGCGATACCTTTGTGGCCTGGGTGGAAGCCTCCCAGCCGGTGATCCCAATCACCGGCAAAGACGGCACAGAAAACTATCAGGCTTTCCTGGAATCCCTTTATGGATCCCAGCAAATCAATTACCGCATCAACGCAGCGAATAACACCGGCTGGCTACTTCCGACTGATCTCTACAAACCCCAAAACGCCGTCATCCGAGAGCTCAAGGCCTTTAATGCCGTCAATCCCGCCACGGGTGCCATGGCCACCCTGTTGGCCTGGAATGAAGTGTCCATCGATGCCATCAAGGGTGCGACCCAACGGATGGGCTCTTGGCCCTCCACCATTCCCACCGTGCTCAAGGTGGGCTGGTTAAATCCCACGCCCAAAACCTTCCAGTGGAACGATCTGTTCACCGATGCCAATCTCAAATCCACCATTCTGGAGATTCCCTGGGATTCGACCACCGCTGTGGGCTTGGGCATCAGCGACATCAGCCTCGCTTCGGCGCCGCTGGCCCAGGTGGTCAATGGCAGCACCACGGTGTACGAAACCCCGGTGCTGAGTTGGAGCCAGGAGGTTCGCACCCCCTACCGCCAAAGCGTGCTCAATGACAAACCCTACATTTATCTCCAATTTGGCCAGCTGAAGAGCGGCACTAGCGATATCAATATCGGTGCCACTGATTCGATCTACACCGCCACCACGGCATCTTCCACGGGCCTTAGTTTCAGCATCGCCGGGGCCTTGCCCTCAAGCCAAGCCACCGCCGTGCAAAACACCGACGGCACCGGTGTGTTGACCACGGCGATGGGGTCCCTCAACAAGTCGATTCGCGCTGTCGTCAACAACATTGCACCGAGTACCTATACCCCTGCCACCAATCCCGACGCCATTGGTGTGTTCACCGGCGCCATCGCTGGCACCACCCTCACCGTCAGTGCCATCAGCCAAGGGGGCCTGCGGGTCGGCGATGTGATCACCGGCGCCGGCATCGCCGCCGGTACCACCATCACCGTTGTCGGGTCGGGCAACACGGTTGGTGGTGTGGGCACCTACACCATTGATCAAAGCCAAACCGTGGCCGCCGCAACGCTGGCGGCCATCCCAGGCTCCACCAACGTTCCCACCAGCACCTTCAGCGCCTCGATCAGCGGCACCACCCTCAGCGTCAGCGGCCTCAGCAGCGGCAGCTTGGCCGTCGGCGATCTGATCATCGGCCAGGGCGTCACCCCCGGCACCACCATCACCGCCCTCGGCAGCTTCAATGCCAGCACCGGCACGGGAACCTTCACGGTCAACAGAAGCCAGACCCTGGCTCCCTCTTCGCTGGTGGCCACCCCGGGCGAACCCACTGTTCCGTACACAATCGAATTCTGGGCCCAGCTGCAACCCAACAGCAATGCCGCCGGTGCGGGTCTGGTCGCCCTTGGCCAACCCTCCAATGGTCCCATCGGCGTCCCCACCATGCCCGATGGCTGGTTGCTAAGCAGCTGCTTCGTCGTCGATCAGGTCACCTACCAGCAGGCCGCCGCCCGGGGCTTGATCAGCTCCATCCCCACCACGGTCTCCGAACCATCCACCGCCGTCTACGGCTGGGCTTGGGCCGTGGTGGCCGATGGCACCAACACCACCGCCATGGCTGGCACAGGCGGTAGCAACATCTATAGCAATGCGCTGCAAATCAATAATCTGATCAGCGGCATCAGCCTGAAGGGCATCGATCAATTTCTGGCCAACTACAACCTCACCAGCAGCGATCTCACCGGCATTGATGGGACCAGCGCCGATATCGCCGCCCAGGTGCCCCTGACGGAATTGCAATTCAGCAATGCCATCAACAGCACCACCAACCAGGCCAGCTCCTCCCTCAACGCCATCGCCGTCGACACCGACTCCGCCATCCTCAACGAGGGGCTGGTGCTCGCCAATGGCACCCAGCCGATCAACGCAAACCTGGAAACGATGTTCAAGGCCCTTTGGGCCTTCCAACAGAAGACGGGGATGGCCAAGGTCAATCTCTCCCTGGCCCCCGACAGCACCAGCGTCACCACGGCTACGGCGGGCCAGCTGCCCAGCGAATACAGCAGCGAGAGCTATGCGGGCTACGAGCTCGGCTTCACCCTCACCCGCGGCACCGCGATCTCGGTGAATGGCTCGGGCCAACTGGTCTTCGATGTCGGCGTCGGCAGCTCCCTGACCTCCCAGGGCCTGGCCGCGGTGCCGGCCGACCTGCGCGATGGCCAATGGCACTACATCGTGGCCTCCTATCTGCCCAACTATCAGGCCTACACCTTCGACGGCTCCGTGGTCCAGCTACCCACCAATGTGGGCACCGCTTCCCTATACGTCGACGACACCTTGGTGGCCAGCAACACCAGTGTCGTCAATGCCTATGACCCCACCAATGGCAATGACCAGGCCCTCTTGCTGGCAACCAACAGCGGCGGCGCCATTGATCAATTGGCCTTCTACGACAAGGCCCTCTCCACCTCGGCCTTCACACCCAATCTGAGCGGCGATTGGCCCGCCCCCAGCGCCGCAGAGGCCCTGGCCGTGATCGCCAGCCTCGGCTACGACATTGCCACCAAAACCCCCGATCCCGGCCAAATCCCCGGGGCCGTCACCTCCCACTGGGAAGCCAAGGCCGTCAACCCCAATGCCGCCCTACTTGGTACCTACTACTCGTTCTATGACCCCAGTAGCCAAAGCTGGTCCCTAGCCTCCAATCTCAACCCCACCCTGGCCCCCCAGGCC
>Ga0194059_1001272_pt1 | contig 10938 bp, 9 predicted proteins | sample SepL6211m_MetaG_FD_163426 | JGI IMG/M metagenome (GOLD analysis project Ga0194059, IMG submission 163426) | Anoxic zone freshwater microbial communities from boreal shield lake in IISD Experimental Lakes Area, Ontario, Canada - Sep2016-L626-11m | ecosystem: Environmental > Aquatic > Freshwater >... | reverse complement strand
TCAGAGTGCATGGCACAGGGCGCGCATCCCACCCATGTCTCATTGAAGGCAATATCTCCTTCAGTTGGGGCGAAGTGTACGAACGGGCACAACAAGTGGCTAACGGGCTGAAGGCTGCGGGCGTTGGCAGCAAAGACCGCGTGGTGTTCTTAGAAAAGAACAGCATCGCTCACTTTGAATTGGCGTTTGGTGCTGCGCTACTGAATGCAGTCAGCGTTGACGTGAACTGGCGCCTGGCCGCACCTGAAGTTGAATACATCGTTAACAATGCCGAAGCAAAAGTAATGGTTGTCGGTCAAGAGTTCGTATCGATCTTGGAAGCAATTACGGACAAGCTCACTACCGTGACAACAATTCTTGTTATTGGCGGACATCCGAAATATGCCGACTGGGACGAATGGTTGTTGTCGCAAAAGTCTGGTGACCCCGGAGCACAACAAACCCTTGAGGACATTTCATTTCAGTTGTATTCCAGCGGAACTACTGGACGACCTAAAGGCGTGCTTCTCGACAATGCCAACCTTCTTGCCCTAGCGCCAATGATTAAGGACATCTGGGAACTCAACGAGAACTCAATCAATATGGCAGCAATGCCCCTGTTCCATATTGGTGGTGGCGGCTGGGCAATGGCCGGAATGATCCAAGGTTGCACCACCATCGTTGTGCGCGAGATGAACCCCGCAGCAGTACTAGACCTCATTGTTGAAAAACACATCACTCATGCATTCCTGGTTCCAGCAGTTCTTGCATTTATGAACAGTGTTTCCGGTGTAGAAGAGAAAGATTTTTCTAGTTTGGAAGTTCTTGTGTACGGAGCATCGCCAATCAGTGAGGCCGTTCTCACAAAGAGCGTTGAATTGTTTAAGTGCAAGTTCTGGCAGGCATACGGCCTCACCGAAACAACAGGGGGCGTCATCAACTTGTCCCCTGCAGATCACGCACTGAACAGCCCGAACAAGCATCGTCTTCGTAGTTGCGGAACACCAGGCCCCGGCGTTGAAGTTCGAATCGTCAACAACGAAGCCGATACTGATTGCGCTACGGGAGAAGTCGGAGAAATCTGGATTAAGTCAGGGCAAGTGATGGCTGGCTATTGGAAGAACCCAGAAGAGACTGCCAAATCAATCACGCCAGACAAATGGTTCAAAACAGGCGATGCGGGCTACGTCGATGCAGATGGGTACGTCTACATTCATGACCGCGTGAAGGACATGATTGTCTCAGGCGGCGAAAACGTCTATCCAGCAGAAGTGGAAAATGTCCTGATGTCTCACCCAGGTATCGCAGATGTTGCAGTCATTGGAATCCCGCATGAAAAATGGGGTGAGACCTCACTTGCAATAGTTGTACGTGCGCCCGGTACAGACGCAACGGAACAAGAGATCATTTCGTTTTCACACGAACGCCTTGCAAAGTTCAAGTGCCCCACCAAAGTGGAATGGATCGACGTCTTGCCGCGCAACCCAAGCGGAAAGGTTCTGAAGAAGGATCTTCGTGAACCGTATTGGGCTGGCCGCGAACGACGCGTCAACTAATTACTTAAGAAGTGAGCCACCGTCACAGGTGATGACTTCACCAACGGTGAATGCACCGGCGCGCGAGCACAGATACAACGCCAAGCCGGCGATGTCTTCAGGAGTTCCAACGCGACCACTTGGGTTCATGCGACCAACAGTGTCCCAGTCGGTGTTATCAACGTCTCCGCCGCCGCCAACACCCGTTGACAACATCCATGTTGGGAATGGCCCTGGCGCAATGGCGTTCACAATGATGTGACGCGATGCCAAGCGACCAGCAAGAACTTTTGTCAGTGAATGCACTGCAGCTTTTGAAGGGCCGTATGAGTAGGTCTCAAAACTTGGAGTACCGATGCCATCGATTGAACCAATGTTCACGATGCGAGATGTGTTGTCTTTTGTGGCGCGAGCCTGCAACAACGGAAGCAACTTCTGCGTAAGGAAAAAGACGCCCTTCACATTGGTGTCCATTACTTTGTCCCAACCGATTTCAGGGAACTCTTCGATGGGAGCACCCCAAGAAACACCTGCGTTGTTAATCAAAATGTCGACATACTTTTCGCGCTTCGTGATTTCAGCAACAAGAGCTTCGATTCCTTCAATCTCTGCCACGTTGGCAGGAAGAGAAATGCACTCTCCGCCGTAGTTGTCCATCAGACGCTTGGCTGCTTCATCGCACGCTTGGGCTTTGCGAGCCGAGATGTACACCTTGGCACCATTGGCCAGAAGTCCAGCAGAAATCATTTCTCCAATTCCGCGTGACCCTCCGGTCACTAGGGCAACTTTCCCTTTCACTGAGAACAGTGATTGCACGCTCATGTCTGACATGTGATTCCTCCATTGATTTGGGTAGGGGCTAAGACTAGGACATCCACCTACACAGACCCCGAACGCAGTGTGTATCGTTCTAGAAACCGCACACCTGGGGGGGGCACACGTGGCACATGACCTTATTATCCGTAACGGACTGATCGTTGATGGCACTGGCCGCGATGGCTACACAGCAGACATTGCGATCGATGGAGACACCGTCACTTTTATTGGCGATCTCACCGGGGAAATCGCCACAAAAGAAATTGACGCCAAGGGCCTTGCAGTCACACCCGGCTTCATCGACCTTCATACTCACCTTGACGCCCAAGTCGGCTGGGACCCATTGATGACTTCCAGCTCGTGGCATGGCGTCACCACCGTATTGATGGGTAACTGCGGCGTTACATTTGCTCCTGTTGCAAAAGGTGACGAACAATTCCTTGCTGAGATGATGGAAAGTGTTGAAGACATTCCACGCGATGCAATTTTGAATGGTCTTGCCTGGGACTGGGAGACATACCCCGAGTACTTAGATTCCGTTGAAAAACTAAATCCTGCTCTCAACATTGTCGGCATGGTTGGCCACTGCGCAGTGCGCTACAACGTCATGGGTGAACGGTCTCTCAGTGATGAGCCAGCAACGGCACAAGAATTGCAGCGCATGAGCGACATTGTTGCTGAATCTGTTGCAGGTGGAGCCGTAGGTTTTTCAACATCGCGCATTTTGTTGCATGTCGTGCCCGATGGTCGCTACGTACCAGGCACACTTGCACCCAAAGACGAATACCTCGCCATTGCAGATGGCCTCAATGCTGGCGGCGGTGGAATCTTCCAAGCCGTCAATGACTTCGCAACAAAGGCAGCACACGAATTTGACTTATTGCAATCAATGTCAGAAGCATGTGGAGACGTTTTGTTCTCCGGTGGTGTGGGTAACGGCGACAAGCGATCAGCAGAAGGTTTCGGAACTTTCCTCAACAACACCCGCGCGAACTCTGGCCGTATTACGTCTGCCGGAATGACTCGCCCTAGTGGATCACTGTGTGGACTTGCTCAAATCTCTCCTGTGAAGGGAAAGAAATGGCGCGCACTGATGGACCTTCCTACCCTCGAAGATCGTGTCGCTGCTCTACGTAACGCAGCAACGCGCGCTGAACTTGTTGAAGAAGGAAAAGAAAAGGGCATGTGGTACGACCCGAATCACATTTACCCATTAGGAACAGAGTTCTCCCCTAACTACAACGAACAAAACGGCGTATCGATTGCACAACTTGCAGAAGCTGCTGGCGTGCATCCGGTTGAACTTGTCATCGATCGTTTAATTGAGAGCAATGGTCTCGAGCTATTCAACACGTGGTTCTTTAACCGCAACACATCAGACCTTGAAGACTTCCTCGCGCTTGATCATGTGTACCCAGGCCTTGCAGACACTGGTGCTCATATCGGGCAGATCTGTGATGCAGATGCAACGACGCATTACTTGCAGTACTGGTACCGCGCCCGTGGCGTTGTCACATTGCCTCAGGCCATTCGCAAACTCACCAAAATGCCTGCAGAAGTGTTGGGCTTAAAGAAGCGCGGAACGCTTGAAGTCGGGAACTTTGCCGACATCAATATCTTTGACCCACAAACTGTTGCATCAGGTCAACCCACATACGTCAATGACTTCCCTGGTCAAACAGGACGACTGTTCATTAAGTCACGTGGCTACGCGGCAACAATCGTGAACGGCCAGATCGTTACTGAACAAGGAAACCACACAGGAGCTCGTCCAGGTCGCGTCATTCGCGAGTTTGCTCGCGCGTAAAGGACACAATGGCAATTCGCGAGAAAATGATTGACCGAGACTTCGCAGAGTCCTTACTAAAGACTTTTGACGATCCATATAAAAATGGTGTTCATATTCTCTTCAACGAGTGGTGGCAGTATGCAGATGAATCAACAAAAGATTCATACGTCGCAATGATGACCGAAACCGGCGAATTCGAAAGCCTCACTAACGGCAGCCTGTATAACAACACGCCATTACAAATCGAAGAACTGAGTCGACTTCCTGAGGGAAGCCTTGGCCGCGCATTCCATGATTGGATCATCAGCAACAACCTCACTATTGGGCTTGCAACGAACTACAAAGCAATGCACGAGAAGTTCAAGTCAGATGGAATTCTCGAAGGAATGCCGTCAGAGATGGAAGCTGCCGTTCTTCGCGCTTATCAAACTCATGACTTCCAACACGTTGTCACCGGGTACGACTCAAGCCCAGCGGGTGAAATTGCATTGCAGTCATTTGGTTTCGGACAGGTTCGTTTTCCATATTTCGGAATGTGGATGTCAGTATCAATGACACGCATGACTTTTCTCTCACCACATCGCATCACTGAATTTATGGATGCCATCGCAGATGGATGGGAACTCGGTCGACGCTCACCAAATATTCAATGTGTGAAATGGGAAGACATGCTCGACCAACCACTTACCGAAGTTCGAAAGAAACTTGGCATCACCCCTACCGGTATTGCGAATCAGGCAATCAAGTAGGCGGGCCGCCTTTTGTAAACGCAGTTCCCGGCGGATCTATAGCCCACGCGGGTGATTCACCCCACACATCTCCGTACACAAGACCTGCCATCGGCACGCGCCGCACTGGGCCGTGATGGCCTGCCGGTTTACCAAGCGAAATAGATGCAGCAATCAATGTGTCTTGCGGAATACCCAGCAATGCTCGCAACTCTGGTTCAACAAAACCATGAAACCCAGTGATGACTCCCCCGTATCCCAATCCGCGTGCAGCCAATAACAAGTTCTGACACGCCGGATAGACAGACGAACCTTCCGTGGGGTTTTGCTCGCGATATCTCACGAGAACTGCAAGCACCAACACGGGAACCTTCGCAAAGTTGTCGACATACTGCTGCATGGTGTGAGCCATGCGAGCTTTCGGTGAATCTTCAACAACGCCGGAACCTTGTTCATAGCCGTCATCGGTTCTCTTGTAGTTCCATACCTTCTGGGCGCCGGTAGCAATCAATGTCTTTGCCTGCTGGGCGATTTCAGAATCAGCAAGAACGATGAAACGAAAGGGCTGGCGATTGCTTCCGCTTGGTGCACGCGTGGCAGCAAACATGATGTCGCGCAATACTTCATCAGGAATTGGCTCATCGAGATACCGACGAATTGCCCGAGTAGTACTTATGCCTTCAAGCAGCCCAACAACATCAGGCGCTACAGGAGTGTTTTTATCAACCATTGTTCAAGTTAGTGATGGTCAAGAACGCCAGCGTCCTTTGCCCATTTCCAGTGCATTCGACCATGATCAGCATTTGCACCGATCACTCCACCAACTGTTCCGTCAGCCCATGGCGCACCTGGCAATACTTCTTCCAACTGTTCATCAGTCAGTTCACTCAGAAGCTCCAATGACACAGCACGGGCACTTGCACCAAGAGCAACCACCTCATGAAGAGACTTACCATGATGTTGTTTCTGCCACTCTTCTGTCATTGCATGAACAGATGCCATGATCTGATCACGAGTACGTGGAGCACCGGAATCATCAGATGCCAACCCAACAGGATTTTTGTGCCCACTGATATGGCGACGAATCATTGCTGCAAAGTTGCGCTCAATCAATGCCAAGTGCGCAAGATGGTCAAGAGCTGACCAGAAATTCGACGGGTCATGCTCACTTGGTGTGAGATCGCCGAACAACTGATCTTCCGTGAGATGCGAGTACGTCTCCAACAACCATGCCCGGTCTTCATTCAGTTTCTTTTCAATTTCAATGCGATTCATGATTCCCCCTGAGAATTACTAACCCGATTCTGCCATGAGGCATGTCATACAAGTACTGTCACAGACATGGCTTCACTTCCTGCCCACCCTGAACTTGGCTTTTACACATTGGCAGGGGCTCCGAAATCGCCGCGCGACATGCTGGGCGAATTAGCCGACGCAGAAGCCATGGGACTTGGCACTGCGTTCATTTCCGAACGATTCAACATCAAAGAAGCCGGGGCGTTAACCGGAGCCGCTGTTGCTGTGACGGACTCCATCAACATCATCACTGCTGCAACTAACCACACCACGCGTCACCCGCTTGTAACTGCTTCATGGGCAAGCACGTTGCACCTGTTGTCGCAGGGGCGTTTCAGTCTTGGTCTCGGACGCGGCATCGACGCCATGTTCAAGGCATACGGCATGCCCTTAGCAACCACGGATTCAATGGAGAAGTTCGCACATCTGATGCGTCAGTTGTGGCACGGCGAGACAGTGATGAATTACGAAGACATCACTGGCAAGTACCCAGTGCTTCGGCTTGACCCCGCATTTGATTTAGACATTCCGCTCAGCATCACCGTGTTTGGTCCCCAGACACTCGAGATGGCGGGCCGCGCGTACGACAACGTGATCTTGCACACGTTTTTCACAGACGAAACAACACAGCGTGCAGTACAGACAGTAAAGCGCTCGGCCGAACAAGCAGGCCGTGACCCCGCAACTGTCAAAGTGTGGTCATGCTTTGCAACCATTGGCGACCACATTGACCCCGCATTGCGGCTTAAGAAAACAGTTGGCCGACTTGCAACGTACTTGCAGGCCTATGGCGACCTCATGGTGCGCACAAACAATTGGGACCCTGAAGTCTTGAAACGTTTCAGAGCAGATGAATTTGTTCGTACATTCCCCGGTGCGCTTGACGCAAAGGGAACTACTGAAGATCTTGAACGTGTTGCTCCACTTATTCCTGAAGAATGGCTTGCGCCATCAGCATCAGGAACGCCCGAACAATGTGTCGCTGCAATTCGCAATCAGTTTGCACTTGGCTGTGACGGTGTCATCATGCATGGCGCCACACCAACAGAACTTGCACCCATCGTTTCGGCCTACAAGGCCTAGCGATTGATCAGACACTGGCCCAATGGGCCATCAAAATGTCGGCACCAAGGTCAGGGCGTTGACACATCCACCAGTGCCCCACTTCTGGCAACACTGCAACGCCAGCACCAACACTGTTAGCAACAGCAGTCATAGTTTCAAGAGAACCTGCGAAATGATCGCCTTCAGCAATGATGACTAAGCCATTTTTCGGCTGTGCAGCAACAAACTGTTTACCCACGGCCACCATTGCCGGTTGAGCCGCATCGCGATACAACGCAAGAATGCACCGAGCCATTTCATCATCGATGTGTGATTTCACTTCTGCTGCTATTTCGCGTGTCATACCTAAACCGCTGAAAGCATCAACAAACTGATCATCAGGCATTGCAACCATGCCTGCCACCATTTGTTCGCCAAGTTCTGGCGCCTGCCAACCTTGTGCAGCATCGTGCCACTGGTAATCCGCGTGCAATAGGCCTGCACAATCAGCTGCCCACGACCGCACAATTCCTGGCTTCTCACTCAGCACGCCATACACATGGCCTGCGCCCCAGTCATGACCCACAAGGTCAATGTCTCCACCAATTGCTTCAAGTTCTGCAATCAGCCAGTCACGATATTCGCGCATCTTGCCACCCCAGCCTTTAGGAGTTGGTGCACCAAAACCTGGTGGCGTTAGCAACACGATGTTGTCGACTCCCCGCTTCTGTAATTCCTCAACCAACAACGACCACACTGCTGATGTTTCTGGGTTGCCGTGAACGAAAACCTTTGTTGTTGCACTCATGTCTTTACCCTTTGTTCTTGGATTTCAAATATGCAGCACTTGCTGCGCGACTTTCAGCGTCGTACGTTGCAATCACTAACGAATCTGCATCGTTGGCGTTACGCGCCGTACCAATCATTTCTTCAGTTACTGCATTGACTTGCTGCTTAGTGGTGCGCAATGAATAGCCAGGCTTTGCGGCTAACGACAATGCCAATGCATCAACATGTGCCGATAATTCAGAATCTGGCACAACCGCATTCAAGAACCCCAATGACTTCGCTTCTTCCGGGTAGAACCGTCGACATGTCAGCACCAATTCTTTTGTTGCTGCTGGTCCAATCTCTCGCACCAAGCGCGGAATGCCTCCCCATGCAAGAGGAATACCCAGGTCAACTTCTGGAATTTGAAAAACTGCTGACTCTGCCGCAATACGTAAGTCACAACTGATTGCCACGATGAGTCCGCCACCAATGCAGTGACCTTGAATTGCAGCAATGGTCAGTGCATTCATATTGGTCACTGTCTCTGCCATGATGCGTCCAAGGTCTGCACTTTCGCGCACTCCCCATTCCGGGTCAGGGTTCGAAAAGTCATTGAGGTCAAACCCGGCAGAAAATGATCGACCCTGGCCAGACACGATGACCACCTTCACCTCGCGCTGTTCATCAAACCACCGTGCTGCAGATGCAAGGTCTTGTAAAGCCTGACGCGACAATGCATTAAGCCGCTCAGGGCGGGCCATTTGCAGGCGCCCGAGCGAACCTTCAACTGATACTTCAAGTGTCTGAAATTGGGCCATGACGGCGCCTCCTCAATGGTTCGACACAACATGCCGTGTCATAAGGTTTAGTTCGTACACCACAGGTGGCTGAAACTCAGCCCCTGCACCCAAGGGAGACCCAATGGAACGTGAAGCCTGGATTATCGACGCAGTTCGCTCACCACGAGGAAAGGGCAAAGACACCGGCGCCCTACATAACGTGCACCCACAGCGCATCCTCGCCCAAGTTCTTAACGGCCTGAAGGATCGTGTCGGTTTCGACACCGCAGCAGTCGACGACGTCATCATGGGTTGCGGCGCAGGCAGCGGTGACCACTCAATGGATATCGCACGCATGTCAGCACTTGATGCTGGTTGGGCACTTGAAGCTCCTGGCGTCACTTTGAACCGCTTCTGTGGTTCTGGTCAGCAAGCAGTCAACTTCGCAGCCATGGGAGTGTTGTCCGGCATGCAAGACATCGTTGTCGCTGGCGGCATTGAATCAATGTCTCGTCCTTCACCAATGCATGTTGATGGTTTCACCGCTAACAACAATCACCTTCGCGATCAGTACAACATGGTTCCGCAGGGAATTTCTGCTGACCTCATTGCAACTACCGAAGGCTTCACGCGTGAACAATGTGATGCACTTGCCGTTGAAAGCCAGCGTCGCGCACAAGTTGCAATTACAGAAGGCAGATTCGAACGTTCACTGATTCCGATCTACCACGACGACGGAACTCTTGCACTTGCAGTTGATGAGCATCCTCGTGCAGGCACAACACTTGCTGACCTCGCCAAACTCACTCCAAGCTTCGAAGGCATGGGCGGATACAAAAAGGATCCAGAAGGTCTCAGCATTGACGAAACCGCTCGCCTTGCCTATCCACATATCTCAGGTATTAACCACGTTCACCACGGTGGTAACTCATCTGGTGTTGTTGATGGTGGCGCAGCTGTTCTTGTTACATCTCCTGATTATGCAAAAGCACACGGCCTCAAGCCACGCGCACGCATCATCATGAGCGCAGTTGCTGGTACAGAGCCAGTCATCATGCTCACAGCGCCCGGACCAGCCGCAAAGCTTGTTCTGAAAAAAGCCGGAATGACATTTGACGACATTGATCTTTTCGAAGTCAATGAAGCATTCGCTGCTGTTGTTTTGAAGTTCTTCAATGACACTGGCGTTGATCCTGCAAAGGTCAACGTTAATGGTGGAGCAATGGCTCTTGGTCACCCCATCGGCGCAACAGGCGCCATGCTGATTGGCACCTTGGTAGACGAACTCGAGCGCCAGAACAAGACAACCGGCCTCATCACCATGTGCACCGGCGGTGGCATGGGAACAGCCACCATCATCGAGCGAATCTAATCTCGCGCCAGCGACTGCTGGCGTACAGTAGTGACATGCCAAGCAATCTTCTTCACTCTTTTGCAAAACCATCTTCCGACGCATTCATCAACATGGTGCGTGGCGACATGGCGTTGCTATGGGATGACAAGGGCAACGAATACATCGATGCCATCGGCAGTCTCTGGTATTGCCAAATTGGTCATGGCCGTAAAGAAATGGCAGACGCTATTGCAGCGCAGGTCAGCATGCTTGAGACATATTCAACGTTTGACCCATTTACAAATCCCCTAGCCGAAGCAGTGGCAACAAAAATATCGTCGCTGTCTCCTATTGCTAATTCGCGCGTGTTCCTGTGCGGCAGTGGATCAGAATCAATCGATACAGCAATGAAGATTGCCCGCACTGCACAAATTCAGGCAGGACACCCCGAACGCAGTGTGATCATCACGCGCAACCGCGGCTATCACGGCACAAACTACGGCGGAACCAGTGCGCAGGGATTACCTCTGAACAAGATCGGTTACGGAACGCTTCTTGAAGGCGTTATTCAAGTTGATGCTGACGACATTGAAGCAATGTCTATTGCGTTCGAACAAAACAAAGGCAAAGTTGCGGCAATCATTGCTGAACCATTGCAGGGCGCTGGCGGCGTTTGGCCATCAAGCACCGAATACCTCACTGGACTTCGTCGCCTATGCAACGACAACGGTGCCTACCTCATCTTCGATGAAGTCATCACTGGCTTTGGTCGCCTTGGCGAATGGTTTGGTGCTACGTATTACGGAGTCACACCCGACATGATCACGTTTGCCAAAGGCGTCACAAGTGGATACCAACCACTTGGTGG
>Ga0194059_1001270_pt1 | contig 10951 bp, 11 predicted proteins | sample SepL6211m_MetaG_FD_163426 | JGI IMG/M metagenome (GOLD analysis project Ga0194059, IMG submission 163426) | Anoxic zone freshwater microbial communities from boreal shield lake in IISD Experimental Lakes Area, Ontario, Canada - Sep2016-L626-11m | ecosystem: Environmental > Aquatic > Freshwater >... | reverse complement strand
ATCCCTGTAGCGCCCCAGCCCAGCCGGTAGTCGCCGCTCTCCTCGATCGTTGGGTGCCACGACTGCCAAGGGTTGCCTCTTTCCAGCTGCGCGAATGACAAGCAGGGCCAAGCCAGTCGAACCCGGCTGGTGCATCAGGACGAACATGTGGTTATCGGACCCGTGAACCACAGCTACACTATGTAGGTCGGAGACCAAAGACTATGCAGCAACAGGGTTTCCGGTCACCTCTTCAGCTTCCCTTTCTGTGGTTCACGGAAAAGAACGGCGGGCCGGTGGTGGTTCACGGAACCATCCATTAACAAGTTGGCAGGACACCAAGTAGCATGAAGAAAAGTTGCGACAAGGCCTAGAGACCCCCAGGGCAGTACAGGAGTACTATACTGTTGCTTAGCGTTTGTCTGAGCGTCGCGTTATGGCACGTCTGCGGCATGCAGCCATGCTTGAATTAGATCAAGCGTCATCCTCAAATGCTTATGTAGCCTTCACAGTCTTCCAGCATGAGATTTGCCCCCCAGATGTGCGACTATGAAAAGAGATTCGCAGGTTAATCTCCTTAGCCACTCGCAGGCAAAAGTCAGGCTATTGTCAGAGTATCTTAAAAGGTACCTGAATATTATCAGCAATGATAACCATACGAAAGAAATACAAGTCTATGACCTCTTCTGCGGAGAAGGAATTTATGAAAATGGAGGGGAAGGCAGCCCGCTTCTTATCCTGAGGCAGATAAAAGATATGCATTTTACAAATCCTGCAAGTAGGAGATTTCTTCCTCCAGTCAACTGCCACTTCAATGATCTGGATTCCAGAAAGGTTGAGAAAGTCAAAGCAGCCGTTGCTGCAAAGTCCCTTCATTACCCTGATTTTGGAAGCATTGGCTATTCATCTTCAGATTATCAGAGCCTACTAGATCAATTGGTTAAAGCATTCACGAATCTTAAATCTCAGAAACAGAAGGCGTTTGTGTTTATAGATCCGTATCAATACAGACATATATGCGGTTCGCAGATTGCTGCATTAATGGCATCTGGCTGCGTTGAGGTTCTGCTCTGGCTTCCGACACAGTTCATGTATCGGTTTGCAGAAAAAGGAACACCAAAAGTGCTTTATGACTTTATTTTTGAACTAATTCCCGATTTTTCAGATCAAGGATTTGATGATGTGTGGAGCTTTATCAAAAAGATTAAAGAAGGTTTTCATGCTCTTCTCGGTGAAAGCTTCTTCGTTGATACTTTTACCATCCAAAAAGATCCGTCAACCGTATTTTGCCTCTTCTTTTTTACTTCGCATATCCTAGGATTTCAAAAGATGCTCGAAGCTAAATGGGATATTGATACTGAACAAGGGAAAGGATGGCATTATCAAGAGAATCAGTTGAGCTTGCTCTCACAATATAAGACCAACCCACTTGAGGCGGATCTAGAGGAGTTTCTCAGAAAGAAAGCAAGATCTAACGTTGAAATTTATCGCTTTACTATAAGTCGAGGATTCTTGCCAAAGCATACATATGAAGTTCTTAGGAACTGGCAGAATACCCAAAGAATATCCATAGCGACACCAACTGGGACAAAACCAAGAAAAAACGCATTTTACATTGCCTATGAATATTACAAGCAAAATCAGGTTAAGGCAATCTTCTCGCTTACCTAAATGACCACAACAAGCATTGAATGGACTGAGTTAACGTGGAATCCAACTACTGGATGCTCTAAGTACTCTAACGGCTGCAAGTATTGCTATGCCGAGATTATGTCCAAAAGGTTGCAGGCTATGGGTGTTGAGAAGTACAAAGATGCTTTTGAAGTCAGAATTCATACCGACCAGCTGTTGCTTCCATATAAATGGAAGACCCCTAAAATAGTCTTTGTGAATTCGATGAGTGATCTTTTTCATAAGAAAGTGCCCGCTGATTTTATCAAGCGAGTCTTCTCTGTCATGAATGACAATCCGCAGCATGTCTTTCAGGTTTTAACGAAGAGATCTGAACGGTTAATCGAATTATCTGCTGAACTGGTGTGGACGGATAACATTTGGATGGGTGTATCAGTTGAAGATACTAGCGTCACTCATAGAGTAGACAGACTTAGAGAAACTAGTGCTCATATCAAGTTTCTATCTTGCGAACCGCTGCTTGGTCCACTTCCTGGCTTAAACCTTGATGGTATTCACTGGTTAATCGTTGGTGGTGAGAGTGGCACGCGACCCAGACCAATGAGTGAAGATTGGGTTTTTGACATTCAAAAACAATGTGAGGAGCAAGACGTCAAGTTCTTCTTTAAGCAGTGGGGTGGGAGAAACAAGAAAGCTGCAGGCAGGTTGCTTAATGGTCGAACTTATGACGACATGCCTGGTATCCCAGAGCGTACAAAGAGTGTCGTGTAGGGGAATCTGCTATCGCCGAATTGCCTGCCAACAACCAGCTTCAGAAGACGGCAGCGTAGACTTGGAACTTTGCCGAGATTTTTGCACGCTTCTGATCTTGAGCGTGAGGCAAATCGCCAAACCCACGATAGCCCATTAATTGCCATGCCTGTGCAGCCGAAGTAAATTGGCCTGAGGCCGCTTCGGCAACTGCATTGTGGGCTCCATCTTCATCAGCCACAGCAGCCGCGACAACGTCTGGGCCGAGCGGATCCATGATTGGCTGAAGAATGAGCAGAAGCAAAGGCCCCAGGAGCAGCGCTTCCGCTCGTTGTTTCTTGACTTCGACCCCGACGCCTGGCATTCAGACCGGCGAGCGCTGGCGGGATCAGCTCTATGAGCACCTGCAGCTGTGCGCGGCGATGATCGTGATCTGCAGTGAGGCCTACGCCGCCTCGCAATGGTGCCCGGAGGAGGCTGAGGATCCGACCCCGGCTCTGGCGGCAGTGCTGCGGCAGGCATACAGGGCACACGCTTTGCCGCCCCCCGACGAAGACGCCACCACAGCAGAGGTCTTGCATCGTCAACTGCGGCAGTTGCGGCTGCAGAGCAAACAGCAGGATACCCGGGTGGTGATCCCCATCGACTAGTTCGAGGAGTTGCTCGGCCGGGGTAACGAGCGCAATCCGAAGGCGGCCGCCGATGTCGATGCCTCCCTGGCCCTTCTGGCGGAGCTGCCTGGCTGGCATGGGGCTCACGCTGGAGCAATACGAAACCTTTGGCCGTCTGAAAGGCGCCGTGCAGCGCAAGGCCGATGCGGTGCTCACGCAGACCCTGCAGCCTGGTGGATCGCTTCATCGAGGAGCGCCTTCTGGTGGCTGGCAAGGGCGGCGCCGCAGGCGCCACCAATTTGTGACTGATGCTCACCCTGCGGTTCTGCTGCCCCCATGCCTGCTCGGTCAGAATGCCTCCATGACAGCAGCTCCCTCCACCTTTAGCTCCATCCCGATCGACCCACGGATCAGCGCGATCGCGTCAGGAATCGCCGCTGCCATCACGGAAGCCCAGGTTCGCCTGTTTGGATCACGCGCCAGGGGGACATCCCGGCCTGATTCCGACGTGGATCTGCTGATCACCATGCCGGATCAGTGGCTAGCTGCCCATGATCGCGTTCGCGTGCTGGGAGATCTATGGCGCCAATATTCCAGCCATCGGCTGCCGCTTGATCTGCTTCTTTACACCGAAACTGAAGTGAGTCAACGCCAGCAATACAGAAGTGCCGTTACATCCCTTGCTTATCAAGAAGGAATTTTGCTGAATGGTTGATCCGGATGCCCTGCGCTACCTCCGGATCGCCCAAGCTGATCTCGATGAGGCGCGGCGCATGGTGGAGCTCTCGGGCTTTCGCGACAGCAGCATCGGTTTTCGGCTTCAACAGGCCTGCGAAAAAGCCCTCAAAAGCTGGATCCACATCAAGGGAGGCCAGATTGGCCGCTCCTGCTGGGCATCACGGTCTCGCTGCTCGAGCAAGTCCAGGGCGACTTGACATGACGCATCCATGCTCGGCCTCTCATCAATCGATGCCTGCGCCGCAAGGATTGCCCAACAACATCATGCACCCGAACCGATGCATGCGGCTGCCCATTCGCGAAGGATGCCTCGGCCAGGTGATGGCCGCCGTTGGGCCTCTCGTGCCCAAGCCTAAAGATCATTGCTATTGGATTTTCTCTCCCCGCAACAAGGGATGTTTCAACTTCTGTGATTTTACCAAGCAAAACAAGCCGAGAACTATCACGTCTCTTTAAAACGTTGATCATCGACGCCGTTTCCGGGAAACCCGATTCAATGAAGACTAGAACTGTATAAGGCGATGGTGGCCATTCAATCTGTCCGGCGCGCTTTTGCTCGACTAAAATCTCTTACTTCTTCTCTTTATTTGGGGGGAAAGATGAAGCAGATCACGGCCCCACCCCTCAAACGCCGAAATACCCCCGATACCAGCGGGCGAAGTGCTCGACGCCGGCTTCTATCGAGGTGGACGGCCTAAATCCCACCCAGGCCTCCAGGGCGCTGGTGTCGGCGGCGGTGGCCAGCACGTCGCCGGGCTGCATGGGCTGGAAATCGCGGATCGCCTCGCGGCCCAGGGCCTGCTCCAGCACCTCGATGAAACGCATCAGGGCGATCGGCTGGCTGTTGCCGATGTTGAACAGCCGGTGGGGCACCGCGGCGGTGGCCGGATCGGGATGGAGCGGATCGAAATCGGGATTCGCCGTGGCGGGTTTGTCGAGGCAGCGAATCACCCCTTCGGCGATGTCGTCGATGTAGGTGAAATCCCGCTGCATCTGGCCGCCGTTGAACACCTTGATCGGCTCACCGGCCAGGATCGCCCGGGCGAACAGCATCGGCGCCATATCCGGCCGGCCCCAGGGGCCGTACACCGTGAAAAAACGCAGGCCCGTGGCCGGCAGGCCGTAGAGGTGGCTGTAGGTGTGGGCCATCAGCTCATTGGCCTTCTTGGTGGCCGCGTAAAGACTCACCGGGTGGTTCACCGGATGCTGCTCGGAAAACGGCATCTGGCGATTCCCCCCGTACACCGAGCTGCTGGAGGCATACACCAAGTGGGCCACTCCCTGGTGGCGGCAGGCCTCCAGCACCGTGCCAAAGCCCACCATGTTGCTCTGGATGTAAACACCGGGATTCTCAATCGAATAACGAACCCCCGCCTGGGCCGCCAGATGGATCACCCGATCGGGCGCCTCGGTGGCCACCAGGCTGGTCAGGGCCGGTCCATCGGCCAGATCGAGGGCTTCGAAACGCAACTGCCCCGGCGTGGCGGCGGCTTCCAGTCGGTCCAAGCGCGCCCGCTTCAGGCTGGGGTCGTAATAGGGGTTGAGGTTGTCGATGGCCAACACCCTCTCCCCCCGGGCCAGCAACCGCTCGGCCACGGCGGCGCCGATGAAGCCCGCGGCGCCGGTGACAAGAACCGTGCCCGCCATCAACCCTGGGCCAGACGCTCGCGGAAGTAGGCGATCGTGGGGGTCAAGCCTTCCTCCAAGCTGACCTTCGGCTCCCAGCCCAGCTCACTGCGGGCCAGGTCGATCACCGGCTGGCGTTGCAGCGGGTCGTCCTGGGGCAGGGGCTGGGTGGTAAGGGGCAGGGAGGGATTGATGCGATCCCGCACCAACTCCGCCAGTTGGCGAATCGTGAATTCACCGGGGTTGCCAATATTGATCGGGCCCGGATGGTCACCATTCATCAGCGCCATCATGCCGGCGATCAGATCGTCGACATAGCAAAAGGAGCGGGTCTGGCTGCCTTCGCCATAGAGCGTCAGCGGTTGGCCCTGCAGCGCCTGAACGATGAAATTGCTGACCACCCGGCCGTCATCGGGCAACATGCGCGGCCCGTAGGTATTGAAAATCCGCATCACCCGGATTTCGGTGCCGTGGCGGCGCTGATAGTCGAAACACAGGGTTTCGGCGATGCGCTTGCCCTCGTCGTAACAGGAGCGGATGCCGATGGTGTTGACGCAGCCCCGGTAGCTCTCCGGTTGGGGGTGGACCTCGGGATCGCCGTAGACCTCACTGGTGCTGGCCAAAAGCAACCGCGCCCCCACCCGCCGGGCCAGGCCCAGCATGTTGTAGGTGCCCAGGAAACTGGTCTTGGCCGTTTTGATGGGATTGTGCTGATAGTGAACCGGTGAAGCCGGACAGGCCAAATGCCAGATGCGGTCCACCTCCAGGCGGATCGGATCGGTGACGTCGTGGCGGATCAGCTCAAAGCGGGGATGGCCGATCCAGTGGCGGACATTGTCCTTGCGACCGGTGAAATAGTTGTCGACGCAGATGACCTCTTCGCCGGCCTCCATGAGTCGGTCGATGAGATGGGAACCGAGGAAGCCGGCGCCGCCGGTGACGAGATTACGGAAGGTCATCGATCAGCCCTCCCCGACGCGCCAGACGCTGAGGCCAGCGGCCCGGGCCGCCGCCGCATCCGCCACGGCCCTGGCATCAAACAGCCAGGCGGGCTGTCGCATCACCGCCGCAATAGCCCCCCAATCCAGATGGCGGTATTCCTGCCACTCGGTGAGGATCAGCACCGCATCAGCCCCCCGCGCCGCCTCCAGAATGCTTTCGGCCGGGACCCAGGTGCCGTCGCCGCCCAGGGGCACCCCCCGGGCTGCGGTGGCCGCATCAACGGGAGGACGGCCCAGGTCCTGGGTGATTTGGCTTGCCCCGACCTTGGGATCGACGATCGCCAACTGGGCCCCCTCCTCGATCAGATCACGGCAGATGGAGATGGCCGGGGCCTCCCGGGTGTCATTGGTGTCGGCCTTGAAGGCGAAGCCCAGGATGGCGATGCGTTTGCCGCTGACGGTGCCGAACAGGCTGTTGACCACCAAACGGGCAATGCGCTGCTGCTGCCAGCTGTTGAGCCCCACCACGCTCTCCCAGTAGGAGGCCACTTGCTCGAGGCCGTAATGGCGGCAGAGATAAACGAGGTTGAGGATGTCTTTCTGGAAGCAGCTGCCGCCAAAACCCGGGCCGGACTGCAGGAATTTGGAGCCGATGCGGGAATCGGTGCCGATGGCGCGGCCCACTTCGCGCACATCCGCTCCGGTGGCCTCACAGAGGGCCGCAATGCCGTTGATCGAAGAAATCCGCTGGGCCAGGAAGGCATTGGCCGTGAGCTTGGAGAGCTCACTGCTCCAGAGATTGGTGCGCAGGATGCGCTCCTGGGAGACCCATTGGCCGTAAACGCTGGCCAGGGACTCAATCGCCGTTTCGTCCTCGCCACCGATCAACACCCGGTCTGGATTCTCCAGATCGCCAATGGCGCTGCCTTCGGCCAGAAATTCGGGGTTGGAAAGCACCGAGAAGGTCTTGGTGCCGCCGGCCGTGCCCTGGGCGGCGCTGAGGATGGCCTTCACCGCTTCCGCCGTGCGCACCGGCAGGGTGCTCTTCTCGACAACAATGGTGTGGCCATTGGCGGCGGCGGCCACCTGGCGGGCCGAGGCCTCGATCCAGCGCAAATCGCTCGCCTGGCCAGCGCCCACACCACGGGTCTTGGTGGGGGTGTTCACCGAAAGAAAAATCATGTCGGCCCCAGCGATCGCGTCATCGACGGCCGTGGTGAAGTGCAGGTTGCGGCCCCGGGCCCTTCCCACCACCGCATCCAGCCCTGGTTCGTAGACGGGCAGCCGGGCCAGATCGTCGTGGTTCCAGGCCGCGATGCGCTCGGCGTTGAGATCAACCACCGTCACATTGATATGGGGGCACCGGTCGGCGATCACCGCCATCGTCGGACCGCCGACATAGCCAGCCCCGATGCAGCAAATGGATCGGACGGGACCCGTGGTGGTCATCGGCGACATACGTTCATCGGAGGCGACATTACCGCCAGTCAGGCGGGAATCCGCAACCACCAGCCCATGGCTTTGCCGCCGGCTGATCGCCTTGCTTCAGGGAACACGGCTGCGGAACAGCTTCATTTCGCCGCTGACCAACCCCAGCCGGGCCGTGATGTCCTCCCACTGATCCCCCTGCCGGGCCAGACAAGAGCGGAAAAAAGCGAGGCTGTTGGCGACCGTCGGATCGGTGCGGACCCACACCAGATGGCGGTTACGGCCAGCGGTGAGCTGGCTGCAGGCCCCATCGGCATCAGCGGGCAGCCCCAGAACGCGGCTGGCCCAGTGTTGACCCAGGTGCTGCTGATCCAGGCTCCAGCGGGTGCCGATGCCGCGGGTGGAGGCTGGCCCGTCCAAGCGGCGCTGCAGGGCCACGTCCTGGGGTGCCGTGAAACCGCGTTCCTGGGGGGGAAGGGCTTCCAGGTAGCCCGCCACCCGGGCCCGATCCTGTTCCAGGAACCGGACAGACTCGGCGGGCTGGTGGGGCGAATGCAGCAGGGAGGCCAGGGCCACGTTGTTGACCAAAAGCAGGCTCAGGATCAGCGAACTGGCCAGGGCCATGCGCCGCGGCCAGGGCCGGGGATCGGTCTCCAAAGCCCCCAGCCCAATCACCGTCAAAAGCACCAGGGGCAAGGCCAGCAAAGCCAGCTCAGAGCGCTGGAAACCCTCCCGGCGCAGGGTCTCCAGCAGCAGCAGGCCCCCAACCAGGGCCAGGGCGGCCAGGGCGGCCATCCGGTCGGGCCTGGCTTCCGGTGGATATGGGCGGGCCGGCCAGCGGGAGGCCCACCAAGCCCCCAGGGGGAACACCAGCAAGCTGCCCAGGGGCAGTCCCGCCATCGGGGTGGTCAGGGCCTGCAGCAGGATCGGGCCCAGGGGCGGCACCGGAGCCGTTCCAGGATCAACCGCCAGCAGGGGCAACAGCACGCCACCCGACCAGGCCAGGGCCACCCCTCCAGGGCGCAGCAGGCAGGGCACAGACGGCAGCACCAGGCCGACCAGGAGGCCCGCTAGCAGCAGCGCCAGGTGGGTCCTCGGCAGCTGCCCCAGCCCCAGAACAAAGGGCGCCAGGGCCACCAGCGTCAGCAACGGCAAGGCCAGGGCCGGGCGCGTGGCCAGCGCCAATCCCAGCCATCCCCCAAGCCCCAGGAGCCAGGGCCAGGGCGCCCGGGTCCCATGCGGGCGAACCCCCAAGCGACAAGCCGTCGCCAGGGCCATCACCAGAAACCAATTGGCGAAATGGGGCGGCAGCCCGGCCGCCCCCTGGGGGACGCCTTGGTTGATCACCACAAACAGCCCCCCGGCCAACACCGGCAGGGGTGAGTGGCGCCGCCATCGGATCCAGCCGGCCTGGGCCAGACACCGAAGCGAACGGGCCAGCACCAGGCCCCCGAGCCCATCGACGCCAAGGATCAGCAGCCGGTGCAGGGGCAGGGAGCCCCCATGGGCGGAAAGGGCATACAAAAACTGGGTAATGGCGCCCTGGCCGGTGACGAAGTCGGCATGGAGCAGCTCGCCCCGCAGCAGGTGAGCCCCGCCATAAAGCAGGCCATCGAGGGCTTCTGGATAACTGCCGGGAATCGCAGGCAGTCGGACGGCCCGCCCCGCCAGTCCGCCAACCACCAAAGCCCAGAGGGCGACCCAGACCCAGCGCGGTGGCGCCCCCAAGCGCAGCCAGGGCCGATCCGCGCCTCCGACGGCAGGGGGTTCCACCACCCGCTAGGCCGGGGGCACCAGGGCGAGCAAACGCTCGCGGAAATCGCCCTTGGGCATCCCCCCCTTGAGTTCACCGTGGATCACGAAGTCGGGCTCTTCCGGGGCACTCACCAACAGATAGGTGGGCCAGCCCATGCCCTCCTTGGTGGGGTACTGGGCTAACAGAACCTTGCGGTAGCGGCGGTAGGTGTCGGTGTCCTGCAGCATCACACTCACAAAGGAGAGCCCCAGTTCTTCGGCCACCTTGGCGTCGTAGTGGCCCATGCGATGGCAGGTGCCACAGTCCTCCGAGCTGAATTTGACAACGGTGATGGCAGCCATGGAAACACCGAAACATTGCTGGCGGCGATGGTAGTCAGCCAGGGGGACGGCCAGGGGGCGCAAGCCAATGCCCCCCCGGCCCCCTCAACGCCGTTCGGCATCGAGGCGCTCGGCGCGCAGCTGCCGTAACCGTTGGCCGAGCTCGGGCCCGGGAGCCATGCCGGCCTCCATCAAGGAAGCAGCCGTGCGGGGTGAGCGCAGATGGCGCCAGCGCAGCCACCAGCGCAGCAGGGGCCGACGCCAGGGGCCACCCGCCGCCACCACAAGGGCCACCGCCTCGGCCGTCACGCCGGGGGCCTCCAACAGGTCACACCAACGGGATGGGGCCCACAGGGCTGGCGTCTGCCCGGGGTCCAGGGCGGCCAGGCGCTGCCCCAGAACCCGCGCCTGGACCAACAGCTGATGGTGGTGATGGGGCAGTTGCAGCCGCTCCGCCACGGCCAGCGGATCCCCAGCCGCCAGCAACAGGGCCGGCAGCAGGGGCAGGCCCATCCGTTCGGCGTGGCGTAATCGCCAGGGCCAGCGCCGGTCCCGCTGCAGGTCGGCGTCCAGCAGCACCAGGGCTCCCCAGGATTGCAGCGCCTCCAAGCCCGCCCGCCAGGGCTCCCGCTCCACCAGCAGGGCCAGTTCCATGCGCAGCCGGGTGGCCAACGCCGGCGGCGCCAGGGCCGGGGGATCGCCCGGGCGCCAGGCCCAGGGCCAGCGGGCCAGGGTGGTGGTGCATTGCTCCAGGCTTTCGGGGGCGAGGCCAAACCCCAGGCGGGCGGCATAGCGGGCGCCGCGCACGATGCGGGTGGGGTCGTCCTGCAGGCTGGAGCCATGCAGCAGCCTTAACTGGCGGGAGCCCAGATCGGCCTGGCCGCCATGGGGGTCGAGCAGCGTGGGGCTGGCATCCCCCACCAGCAAGGCCATGGCGTTGATGCTGAAATCCCGGCGCGCCAGATCATCCGCCAGGCTGCCGAAAGCCACCCTTGGATTCTCCCCCGGCGCGGGATAGACCTCGTGGCGGGCACTGGCCAGATCCAGGAGCAGCGGGCCCTCCTCCAGGTTCAGTTCCAGTTCGGCCGTGCCATAGGCCGTGTGCTCCCGGTAGCTGAGGACCCCAGCAGGTCCCAGCTGCTGGCCCAGGCGGCGCGCCAGCCGGTGGGC
>Ga0194059_1001269_pt1 | contig 10953 bp, 12 predicted proteins | sample SepL6211m_MetaG_FD_163426 | JGI IMG/M metagenome (GOLD analysis project Ga0194059, IMG submission 163426) | Anoxic zone freshwater microbial communities from boreal shield lake in IISD Experimental Lakes Area, Ontario, Canada - Sep2016-L626-11m | ecosystem: Environmental > Aquatic > Freshwater >... | reverse complement strand
ACATCAATTGGCACATCATTGATGCTCATAGCAATGTCACCGAGCACAGAAAGTTCAAATCCAGTAGCGGTGATTACAACGTCAGCGTCGATAACAGTTCCATCTTTGGTGATGACGCCACTTGATGTGAATGTACTGATTTCATCAGTGACCATTGAAACCTGTCCAGAACTGATGACTTTAAAGAAATCGCCATCCAGGATCCGAGCGACTCGTTGTTCGGATGGAAGGTAACGAGGCGTGAAGTGTTTGGCAATGTCGAAACCCTCAGGCAGCTGACTCGTCACCATTTGAATCATGCCGTTTCTAGAAATTTCAGCATTCTCCGCAATAAAGTTCGTGAGCCCTTGCATTTCGAGAATTGCTTTCTCACGAACTGTCGCGTGCACTTCTTCGTCGCCAACTCCATCGGTGCGGAGTTGGTCGGCGAGATCATCTTTATTTGGACTCTGAAAGAAGTAAGCGGGGGATCGTTGTAAGACAGTGACGTGACCGCAATCATTTGCGATGGCGGGAACAAGTGTTGCTGCAGTTGCTCCTGAGCCAATAACAACAACGTGCTTATCTTTGAAGCTCGTGCTTTCTGGCCATGACTGAGGGTGAATTATTTCTCCCTCGAAAGCTTTCATGCCTGGCCACGTTGGTGTGTAGCCCTTTTCTTGTCGGTAGTAACCATGGCACGACCAAATGAATTCTGCACTTAGTGAGAACTGCTCATTCGTTTCTTTGTTGATTCCATCAACAGTCCACTTCTTACTTGCAGTATTCCAATTAAGACTCTCGACTCGTTGGTTGTATCGAATGTGCTTGCCTATGCCATGTTCTGCAATCACTTCGCCCAGGTATGAATGAATTTCTGCACCACCGGCGTAGGGGGCACCCTTCCAGGGCTTGTAGCTGTAGCCGAGGGTATAGAGCTCAGTGTCTGAACGTACTCCTGGGTATGTGTGGGTTAGCCACGTGCCTCCGTAATTGCTTAGAGCATCGAGGATGACAAAATTCTTATCAGGGTGCTTCGTGATGAGTTCGTGTGCGGCATTGATGCCAGCAATGCCTGCACCAATAATTACAACATCAAAATGACTAGCTTCAGTTGAATTCGTCACGTAATCTCCTAGGTGGTGCCTAGAGATTACTAGTAACCGTTAAGCGTCTAGGCGAAAGCCAACACCACGGATTGTGAGCAGGTGCTTAGGTTGAGCTGGCTCATCTTCGATCTTTTGACGGAGTCGTTTTACATGTGTGTCAAGCGTGCGAGTGTCTGAAAGTTCTAGACCCCACCAGAGAGTGTCGAGGCAAACTTCACGGGTCACAACTTGTCCAAGTCGAGTTGCGAACAACGTCAGTAGATCAAACTCTTTGCGACTGAGTTCAATGGCTACGTCATTTTTTAGAACAGTTCGCCTGGTTAGATCAAGTTGGATGTTGCCAAAGGTGATTATCTCGTCGTTAGTTTCAATAGTCGGACGGCGAAGGACAACACGCATGCGTGCGATTAACTCACGAAGTCGGTAAGGCTTTGTGACGTAGTCCGCTGCTCCAATTTCGAGTCCAAGAACAATGTCGAGTTCCTCGCTTCGTGCAGAAACCATGATCACCGGAATTTTTTTGGTTTCACAAATCTCACGGCACAAGTCAAGTCCCGAACCGTCGGGAAGCATCACGTCGAGCAACACGAGATCTGGGCGGGTGGACTCTATAAGTAATCTGGCCTCTGCAAGGTTCATAGCTGAAACAACAACAAAGCCTTCAACAGTGAGCCCAACCTTAAGAGCTTCTTGATAGCTTTCTTCATCCTCAACTACAAGAACAACACTGCGCCCTTCGGGATCAACCATTACGACCAAGAGATATCCAGTCTGAAGGAACTGCGCGAAGTGCGGCACGGCTCAATGTCAGGGGGATTGACGGAGTCTGAGCGTGTGCCACGCATAAAGAATATAGTGAGCAAGAGTAATCCCAATGTGAAAGCAACGTAATCAGATGGGAGAAATTGAATGAACCTTTAAATCTCGTTATTCGGAGCTTTCGCGAATCGTGGCGACAATTCGAAGCGCCTCGGCCATTCCTTGTGCAAACCCGTTCTCGTATTCATCTTGACGGGCTTGCGAGAGTTTGATGTGATGCTGGGCCTCACTTTGCAGTTTGTAAAAAGCCTCATCAATTTTTTTACTCATTGCGCCCTCGCTCTATTTATAAGGTGTTTAGTTCGAACATTTGGAACAAACAACACGTATGTAACTTACGCAATAGTTAACGAATGGTTTTGGAAAGACCAAAAAAACAAATAAGCCCCTGTTTCTATGGGTTTTTCCCGAGATTAGACATTCACAGAATTCTCTAAAAGTTCACCTGAATACGGCTATCGCTTCACATTGTGTTTACTTGCCACCCGTAGGTTTGACCTTGGTTTGTTGCAAAAGTTATGAAATTTATTTCTTTGCCTCATCCACTAACCAAGTTCTTTTCTTTAGGAGGAAAGCAAAAAAATGATTAAGACACTTAAGTCTTCAGTAGCACTTCTTGTTGCAACTGCAGGCCTCATGACAGTAATGTCGCTTCCAGCGACTGCAGCAACGAAGAAAATCAGTTGTTACCAGTTCAGCGCAACAGACCTTAAGTTGACAACGAAGAGTGTTACTACTGCTACCTGCCCAAAGGGTTTCACTAAGGGAACACCAACACAGGCTCAGCTTCAGGGAACTAACAACACTGGAGACATCGACCTTTCAGTTCCATCAAGCGCTGACACATTGAACATCAATGGATCATCATTTGACACTTTGCTTGTTAACGCCACAACAAGTGGTTCAACAGCATTCCCAGCTGCCAAGTTCAGCTCATATGCAGCTCAGGGTTCAGGAACTGGCCGCTCAGGAATTTCTGGTGGAACACTAAACATTGGTTTCTCTGACCAGCCAATCTCGGCTACTGCTGGAACTTTGATTTCAACATCATCAAATGCTTCTACAACTGCTCAAGTGAATGAGAACTTCGTGCAAATCCCATACCTTCTTGGTGGCGCAGTTGTTGCGTACAACATTGGTGCAGGATTTGACGGCGTAAAGCTAACTGCTGCGCAAGTTGCAAAGATCTACGACGGAACAATCACACTGTGGTCTGACTCATCAATCGTCGCAACTAACGGTGGCGCAACATCTGGCCTTGGTAAGAAGCTAAACGGACTTGTTGGACAGGCTCGTAACACAATCAAGGTTTCATACCGCAACGCATCTTCAGGAACTACCTACGCATTCACTGACTGGCTCAACGCTGCAGGTGGAGCAACACAAACTGCAAGTGGTTCAGTAATGGAAGGAACCGGTAACAAGTGGGGTGCAACAAATGTTGTTGGTGCTTCTAACAACGCTGCAATGGCTCAGAACATTGTGAACACACTTGGTTCAATCGGTTACCTTGAGTACAGCTACCTTCTTCTCCCAAGCAACGACGCAGTTCAGGCTGCACTGCTACAGGACAAGAACGGTGAATGGCTTGACCCAAACTCGAAGGACATGCTCACATACGTGAAGAATGCTGCTTCAGCTGCGGGATCAAACATCACAGCTGAGTCATTCTCAATCGTGAACCAGGCTGGTAAGGATGTATGGCCACTCGCTACTTACTCATGGGCAATTGTTGCGAAGTCACAGTCTTCAAATGCAACTGGTCAAGCAGTAGTTAAGTATCTTGACTGGGCAACGCACTACGCACAGGTAACACTTGCTGCACCAAACGGATACGTTGCTCTACCAGCAGCTGCACAGGCATTCGCTCGTGCGAAGTTGTTGGATGTAAAAGCTAACGGTGTAGTCCTTCTTTCAGTGAAGAACTAACAAGAATTATTTAGAGGGAAGAAAGTACTGGACTAAATGTCAACTTCTACTTCTGAAATTGCTTCACAACGCGAAGAACTGGCGGAGAAATCCGCCAGTTCTTCGCGTGGTTGGTACCAATGGTTACTCATTGGTGTAAGTGTTCTTTTTGCCGTAGTCAGCATTTCGTTTGTTGGATCAATCATCATTTATTCAATTCCAGCGTGGGCGCACCCGGGAACTCTTCTCACTGGAAAAGGTTGGCAATCACCAACCGGGCCATTCGGTGGTTTCGCGATGATCATCGGAACTTTTGAAACGTCATTAATTGCTCTCGTGGTTGCTGGAATAGTGGGGCTTGGAACATCACTTTCAATCGTTTTCTTAGTTCCAGGTAAATTTCGAAACATTATTGCGACACTCGTAGAACTACTCGCTGCGATTCCTTCAATCGTTTATGGTCTCTGGGGTTTCCTAGTCCTGGCGCCTTGGATGTTAAAAACATTCGACCCATTTGTTAATAAGTTTCCTTTCGCTTCAACAATCTTTGGAAGCCCGGGTCAGCAGTTTGGACCATCATTGATGCTTGCATCAATTGTGCTTTCAGTAATGATTCTTCCAACCTTCGTGGCAATTAGCCGTGAAGTTATTTCAGCGGTGCCTTCAGAAATTATTGAGGCAAGCTATTCGCTTGGTGCTACTCGTTGGCAGGTTATTAAAGATGTTGTTTTGCCTACCGCCAAAATTGGTCTCTTTGGCGCAACATTTCTCGCACTCGCACGCGCTACGGGTGAAACAGTCGCCGTTGCACTAGTTGCGGGTGGTGTTGCAAACGCCCAGTTCCACCTCCTGTATCCAGGCACATCAATTGCTGCGTGGATTGCCACACAGTTTGGTGAGGCGCAAGGAACTGAAGTTTCAGCGTTAATGGCTCTAGGTGTACTGCTGATGTTGATCAACTTCAGTCTGTCTCTCATTAGTCGCTCACTCGTGAATCGTCAACGAAAGGTGTTGGCTCGCGTATGACAATGATTGATGAACTAGTACCGCAACCTGAAAACGCAAGTACTCGAGACGCAATTCGTCGCACCGCGCATGCTCACCGCGCTCGTCGAGTGGCTATTTCACGAGTGATGATGATCCTCTGTGGCATTGCCTTAGTACTCACGTCTATTCCACTCGTACTGTTGCTTATCCAATTAATCGTGCGTGGCTCTTCACAGCTCAACGCAACATTCTTTACCAAACTCCCACAGTCACCTTCGCTAGTTGATCCAAATGCGATTGGTGGGGTATTGAATTCAATCATTGGAACACTTGCCTTAACGATCTACGCGTCAATTATGGCAATCCCTGTTGGGGTGCTCACAGGTGTTTACCTTGCAGAGTCTCGCTCTAAGTTGGCTGCGACACTTCGCGTGATTGCTCAGACAATGGCTGGGGCACCGTCAATTTTGATGGGGCTCTTTGGCTTTACTCTCATCGTCAAGTATCTGCAGATTGGATTCACTGCAATTGCTGGTTCATTCGCGCTTGCAGTCCTCATGCTGCCCGTGATTGCTATTTCGACTGAGATCTCGGTCAGAAATGTTCCTGACACTCTTCGTGAAGCGGGACTCGCACTTGGCGCAAAACCTCACAAAGTTTCGCTGAAGGTTGTTATCCCATCAGCTCTTTCTGGCATTGTGACCGGATGTCTTCTTGCTGTTGCGCGTGCAATTGGTGAAACTGCTCCAGTGCTTCTCACAATTGGTGGTGGTTACTTGAACGAGTGGAGACCACTTAACCCGGTATCAGCGCTTCCGCTGAGTATTTACATGAACGCAAAATCTGAATGGCCATCACAACGCGCCCAGGTATGGGGAATTGCTCTCGTCCTTGTGGCATTTGTTTTTGTATTGAGTTTGACAGCCCGCATCTGGGCTTCTAGAAAGCAGAAAAGGAACAGCTAATGGAGAAAATTATGTCTGACGCAACTTCGGCGGTCAATGTAGGCTCAGAGTCTGTGAAGACTCAGAACCAAATCGCGATGAGTCTCAAGGACGTTGCAGTTTCGTTTAACGGCAAGGTTGCCGTTCGTGACGCGACATTTGATGTCACCAAGAACAAAGTGACGAGTCTTATTGGTCCATCTGGATCAGGAAAGACCACACTCCTTCGTGGCCTCAACCGTCTGCACGATCTAACACCTGGCGCGAAAGTGACTGGTCAGATTTTGCTTGAGGGAACTGACATCTACCGCGGCGATATCACTGTTACTGAACTTCGTACACGCGTTGGAATGGTCTTTCAGCGTCCGAACCCATTCCCAACAATGAGCATCTACGACAATGTTGTATCTGGTCTTCGCTTCAACGGAATCAAGAAGAAGTCAATCCTCGACGAAGTTGCAGAAAAGTCACTACGCGATGCTGCTCTTTGGGAAAGTGTTGAATCTCGTTTGAAGGTAAGTGCTGGAAACCTTTCTGGTGGAGAACAGCAACGTCTCTGCATTGCTCGTGCACTGGCGCTTGACCCAGAAGTTCTCCTCATGGACGAGCCAACATCTGCGCTTGACCCAATTGCCACGCTTCGTATTGAAGAGCTAATGGTGACACTTAAAGAGCGTGTGACGATCATTATTGTTACTCACAACATGCAGCAAGCAGCGCGTATTTCAGACGACTGCGCGTTCTTGTTGATGGGTGAAGACCGTGCCGGTGAACTTATTGAGTTCGACGCCACAGAAAAAATCTTCAACAACCCTAAGGACAGTCGCACACTTGACTACACCCTTGGACGCTTCGGTTGATCCAGCTCTAAACAATTTGCTTGTGTTCACTGAATCGGAACACAGTGAACATGTTGTGCTCACAGTCTTTTAACCAGCCTCCTCTACTTTGTGGGTAGTTCTTAGCCACGTAGGAGGAAACATGGTTACTGCATACTTCATCGGGATTCTCTTCACACTCGCCGCTACGGCAGTGGTGCTGCCTCTGCTTCTGGCAGGTCACCTTGGTCACGAAGATCACAAGAAGCAGATCCATCATTTTCACTTCATAGACAAGTTGCGCATTGCTGATGCAAAATTGGAGCAGCCAGTCGAATCAGTAATAAAGTGCGGCGACTGCGGTAGCCACTCTGCAACGCTGGAACTTATTCCAGAAAGCGTTGCGTAACTAACTGTTTTGTATTTGCTCTAATAGGGCAAGTACTCGTTTTTCAATTTCGTCGCGAATAGGTCGAACCGAGTCAACCCCTTTGCCTGCTGGGTCTTCAAGCGCCCAGTCAAGATAAGAAACTCCAGGAAAGAATGGGCACTCGTCGCCACATCCCATAGTGATTACGTAGTCTGATCCCTTTACGATTTCACTTTCAAGAATCTTTGGCTTCGCACCCATTGCCAGAAGGTCTATTCCCTTTTCTTGCATGGCTTCAATCACTGACGGGTTGATACTGTCAGCCGGGGCTGTACCTGCCGATCGGACGCTTACAGCCCCTTTTGAGTGGTGAATAAGGAAGGCGGCGGCCATCTGACTACGGCCAGCGTTGTGGACACAGACAAAGAGAACTTCGGGCTTAGGCACTGATTGTTTTCTCTGGGAACAAAAACTTGACAAAAAGTACTGCTAGCACTCCACCAACAATTTGAGCCAAAACAAACGCCGGTACTGATGATGGGGCGATGCCAGCGAATGAGTTTGAGAGCATTCGACCAACAGAAATAGCTGGATTAGCGAAACTTGTGGAGCTAGTGAAGAAGTATGCAGCACCGATGTAACTAGCAACTGATCCGGCAATCTTTTGCTCACCGCCATTCTTTGAGAGCGCAAAAATTACGAGGAGTAAACCAGCGGTTGCAATCGTTTCAGAAAGTAGATGTGGAGTTGTCGCGCGGTGGTGGGTTGATAACTGAAAAAGGGGAAGGGCAAACATTGCATTCGCTGTGAGCGCACCAAGTGCACAACCCGCGACCTGCGCTGGCAGGTAGGCGAGAGCACGGTTAAGGGTGTTCTTGCCTAAGACAACATCAGCGAACGAAACAATTGGGTTGAAATGGGCCCCAGAGATTGGGCCAAAGACATTTATAAGTATGTAGAGCCCCGCAACAGTTGCTGCGGTGTTCTCTAGGAGCTCTAGTCCGATTTGGTTTGGCGACAGCTGCTGTGCGGCGATGCCAGAGCCAATAACAATGGCGGTGAGAAATGCGCTACCAATAAATTCTGCGCTTAGTTCACGTAGCCTGTTCACTACATAAGTCTAATTCATTACTCTTTTGCTTGGATGATGCGTGCTTAAGCAGATTGCTGCGAGGCAAACTTCTGCTTGCAGCCATCACAGCAGAAGTAGTACGTTTCGTCGTCAAGTTCCAACACAGCTGAAGCAGTATTCACCGCAACTTGCATCCCGCAGATGGGATCCTTGGCGAATGCTTCTGATGTAGGGCGACGTTGTCCCACTTTGTAAGTGACGTACACAGCAATCAGAACCAGAAGCGCCACTGCGTTCAGCCAAGTCGTTCTGTTATTCGCAAAATGATCCTGCATGTGCCCCATTGACATTCTGACCGGAACAGCATTAAACGCATTGAATAATGCTTGAGTAATCAGTCCACTCAAACTCATAACAAACCAGAAAACCAGTACAAGGCGTACGGTGATTTTGGTGCCAAAGAACTTCTTGTAGATAAGTATCAATGGGATGGTGAGCAGGTCAGCGAAAATAAATGAAATTGTGCCACCAAATGAAATGCCTTTGTTCCAGAGTGCTGCTGCGAGAGGAATGTTTCCAACCGAGCAAACAAAACTGAATGCAGAAATTATCGGACCAATCAATGCGTTCTCTATCGCAGCTAGTACTCCACTTTTTGCAATAAAGAAAGCGTTCCAAAAACTGACCGGAATGAGTTTGTCGAAGAATCCCGCCACCAAGAAACCACCAACGAGCTCAAAGCGCAGCATCATCAAGTCACCCATGGTGAAGCCTGCGGCGTCGAACAATGTTGGTTTTGAAGTGCTGCTCACGACCGATTTCTTAGAGGTGTTTCGTAGCTCTAGCGTCTTAGAGGTAGGCACTGCCAGGGGAAGGAAAATGGCAAGAAGAACAATCATCACTACGCCACCAAAGAGCTCGGCAACAGCGAACTCCCATCCGAGTAGCGCCCAGATAGCGAGTCCTAGATCGAAGACCAGATTGGTGCTGGCGAACATGAAGACGATTGAAGTTGTGAAGTCAGCACCCTTATCGAAAAGACTCTTGGCAATTGAGCTCGCTGCGTACGAACAGCTTGAGCTGATTGCACCGAGAAAACCTGCTCGAGAAACGGATGAAGGATCGTGTTTTCCGAGTTTTTCAACAATGAGCAAGCTTGACCCGAAGGCTTGAATCAACCCTGAGATTGAGAAACCAATAACTAAAGCCCAAAATGTTTCATAGAACATCCACCAACTGTCAAGAAGAGATAACTGAAGGGAGTGCATACGTAGGGTTCTCCTTACTGTGCGCTATGAATGAAATAAACAGAGTGAGTGGTTGTCGATGCGTGGCGAATTGTTGCGAGAGCTCGGTATTCATCAGAATTCCACCAAGCCATTAACGCATCTTCTGATTCAAATTCGATCATTACTGTTCGCCCACCGGCATGCTCACCTTCGAGCACGGTTGGCTGGTCGTCATACGTTAAGAATTTTCCACCATGTTTTGCGAGCAGTGGAAAAAATCCTTCAACGTACTTTTTGTATTCACTCTTGTCGTTGATTGAAAAGTGAGCAATGAAGCGAACCGTTGATGTCATCTCAGCCCTTTAGCGCTGAGAAAGGGACACCCCAGTACGTCACTGGCCAGAGACCTTGACGGTCGGCAAGCTTTCCTGGGTCACCGAAGCAGTCGACTTTTATGAATTTGCATGTTTAAAATAGTGGAATGCCAATCTCGGTGAATACCGGTCCCTTGGCATGGGCAATAACTGCATCTACTGATTCGTACGCCTCGTAGAGACGTGCAGTCTTGGCCTCTTCGTCGATGTACCAGTCATAGAGCAATGTGCCTGGTTCAGTCCGACTGAATTCCACACACTTTGCTGCGATCTCTTTAAATCGCTCAATGTCGGTTACTTCAATTTCAATTACAAAGCGGAGCTGTTCATTGTCACGTGTCATGATTCAAACCTTATCTTTTATGCATCTCCATGTCACTTCAGGCCTCTGGCCTAAGAACACCAAGCGACAGCTTGCTTGCTACCTTTAGAACATGGTGAGGCTCGAAGGCAAAGTCGCAATTGTCACAGGAGCGGGCAGAGGGCTCGGTAGAGCGCATGCTGTCGCGCTTTCGCGGGCTGGCGCAAAAGTAATCGTGAATGACTTCAGCGCAGGGCTTGATGGCCTACCTGATGGATCAAATCAAGCAGACAATGTTGTAAATGAACTGCGCGCAACTGGTGCAGAAGCATTCGCAAATTACGCAAGTGTTGCTGACTGGCATGGCGCGAAGAGCATGATTGATGATGCACTCGCTCACTTTGGTCAACTTGACATTGTGGTGAACAATGCAGGCATCAACAGATCAAAACGACTAGCTGAATTGAGCGAGCAAGACGTTGACGCAGAAATTGGTGTGCACTTAAAAGGCACGATTGCGCTCAGCCACTTCGCCGCAGCACATTGGACGCAAGTAGGTCCACGAGCTGGAAGAGCAATCGTTAATACGTCTTCATCAGCGGGACTGCATCCAGCTCAAGGTGGAGGAGTGTACGGAGCAGCGAAATCTGGCATCGCTGCAATCACCGTGAGCCACGCCCAAGATCTCTCAGAACTTGGAGTTCGAGTTAATGCCATTGTCCCTTGCGCACGCACAAGGATGGTTGAAGCTTCTCCGGGAGTTCTTCGCATGATGCCTGAGTCAGACACTGACTTTGATCGTCATGCACCAGAACACGTCTCACCGTTAGTTGTTTATCTAGCGAGCAATGACAACCGATTTACTGGTCGCGTGTTTGGGATTGAAGGACCAGACCTCGTCCTTTACACACCTTTCAGTGCTGACCAACAGTTCCAAGTTGAAGAGGCATGGAGCGCCAATGAAATTGCGTTACAACTTTCTGAAGTCGAACAAAGAGTGCCAGTCCGAGCTTTCATCCCAAATGGTGTGATTGATCAATACG
>Ga0194059_1001265_pt1 | contig 10964 bp, 12 predicted proteins | sample SepL6211m_MetaG_FD_163426 | JGI IMG/M metagenome (GOLD analysis project Ga0194059, IMG submission 163426) | Anoxic zone freshwater microbial communities from boreal shield lake in IISD Experimental Lakes Area, Ontario, Canada - Sep2016-L626-11m | ecosystem: Environmental > Aquatic > Freshwater >... | reverse complement strand
CCGGTGTGAAGACCCAACTGATGAACGCCATGGCGGACACCGGTAAGGGCATTCGGACCATCAGCGCGATCGAACTCGGCGTCCTCAAGGACCTGGGATACACCGTGATTCCCGCTCCTGCGGCCGCGAGCACGTTGTTGTTGGTCGGCTTCATCTTCCTTCGGCGCCGCACCCGGTAGGGAACGGTCGGTATCGTCTTGCATCCCGAACCGGTACCATCGTGTGGGTGAGCAAGCAGATCGCCGTTCGACTTCCCGATGAGGTGGTCGAGTTCATCGACCAGCAGGTACGTGATCACGACGTTCCCAGTCGGGCCGCTTTCGTGCAGAAGGCACTCGAGCGTGAGCGCCGGCGCCTCATCGCGGCTCGGGATGCCGCAGTGCTGGCTCAACTCCCCGGCGATCCGGATGGCTTCGACGGCTTGGCGGCGTACGCCGCAGGGCTGGACACCGGCGTGGAATGAGACCAATCCATCTCGCCAAACTGGATAAGACGCGACCGGTTCTCGTTCTGACGAGGGAACTGGTCAGGCCTCATCTCACGCGCGTCACCGTCGCACCCATCACCGCGACGATCCGCGGACTGTCGAGCGAAGTGCCGGTGGGGCCGCGCAACGGACTGGATAAAGAGTCGGTCGTCAGTATCGACAATGTCGTCACGATCCTCGCCACCGCACTTGGACACCAGATCGGATTCCTTTTTCCCGATCAGGAGCCTGCCCTTGCCGAGGCGATCCGGAACGCCTTCGATCTCGAATGAGGGACGGGTCGCGACCGGTCCCCGGGTTGATCGCCCGCGGCGCACTCTGTAAGAATTCGCCCGAACCGCACGCCGAGCGATTGAGGTGCCCCGATGGTTCTTCCTATCGACGTGCTGCAGACGGCCGACCCGCTGCGCACCATCAAGCGCGCCCTGGCCGAGGGTGATCTGGCGACTGCCGATGCGCAGGTGACGCGACTCACCTCATCGCAGACCGTCGACGTTCTGGAACGACTGCCGGCCACCCAGCGCGCGGTGCTCTACCGGCTGTTGCCCAAGGAGCAGGCCTCGGAGGTATTCGAGGAACTCGATCCGGTGCTGCAGAAGGACCTGATCAGTTCCCTGCGCGACGAGGAGGTCACCGCGGCCTTCGCCGACCTCGAACCCGACGATCGGGTGGCGCTGATCGACGAATTGCCCGCCTCGGTGGCGAGCAGGTTGATGCAGGGGCTCTCGCCCGAGCAGCGTGATCTGACCGCCGACATCCTCGGCTACCCGAAGAAGTCGATCGGCCGGCGCATGAGTCCGGAAGTCATCGGACTCGACCCGACCCTTCCGGCGTCGGCGGCGTTGCGCGAAATCCTGCGGACGCTCGACTACCCGGAGACGATCTACACCCTGCCGGTGATCGACGCCGATCGGGTTCTGCTCGGTGTGGTGAGCCTGCGCGCTCTGATGGGATCGCCGCCGGACACGTTGGTCGCCGCCATCATGCGGCCCGCCGATTCGGCCCGCGCCACCGACTCCGCCGAGGACGCCGCGCGACGCTGCGCCGACGGCAAGTATCTGGCACTTCCCGTGGTGGACAACGACACTCGGCTGGTCGGCATCCTCACCGTCGACGATGCGTTGGCGATTCTGGAAGACGCCGACAGCCAGGACCAGGCCCGCATCGGTGGTTCGGAGGGTCTGCGCCAGCCGTACCTGACGACCAGCGTCGGCAGCCTGGTGCGCTCGCGGGTGGTGTGGCTGCTGGTGCTGGCCATCGGCGCGGCGCTCACCGTCCAGGTGCTGGATACTTTCGAAGCCACCCTCGAGAAGGTGGTGACGTTGGCGTTGTTCGTGCCGCTGCTGATCGGCACCGGCGGGAACACCGGCAATCAGGCTGCGACCACCGTCACCCGCGCCCTGGCGTTACGCGACGTCACCCCGCGTGACGTCGGCAAGGTGGTGTCTCGCGAATTCCTGGTGGGCATTTCCCTCGGTGCGATTCTGGGAACGGTGGGGTTCGTTTTGACCAGCGTGATTTTTGATCGATCCCTGGGACTGGTCATCGGCCTGACGTTGCTGAGCGTGTGCACGATGGCCGCCACTGTCGGCGGGGCGATGCCCATCATCGCCAAGGCGGTGCACGCCGACCCGGCAGTGTTCTCCAACCCGTTCATCACCACCTTCGTCGACGCCTCCGGTCTCATCGTCTACTTCCTGATCGCGAAGGCGATTCTGCACATCTGATCCGCTGGGGCAGACTGTCAGGCGTGATTGCGCGCATGACGGCGGTCGTCGCCGCCCTGTTCGTCGGCTCCGTCACCGTCGCACCCGCATCGGCCAACCCCGGTGATCCGCCCGGCGTGCTGACGGTCGGCGGACTGCAACGCATCTATTTTGTGCACGCCCCGGCCGGTGGCGCCCCGACCGGACTGGTGCTCAATCTGCACGGTTCCGGAATGAACGGTGGGGACCAGGCCGGGTTGACCGGCTACAACGCCGTGGCCGACCAGTACGGCTTCGTCGTGGCCTATCCCGACGGCATCGACCTCAGTTGGGCCGACGGTCGCGGCGCCTCGGTGCCCGACCGCCAGGGCGTCGACGATGTGGGCTTCCTGGCCGCACTCATCGACCGGTTGTCGGCCGAATACGCGATCCCGCAGGGGCGGGTCTTCGTTACCGGGATGTCCGCCGGTGCGTTCATGGCCAACCGGTTGGCCTGTGATCGTGCTGACCTCGTCGCCGCGATCGCGCCCGTCGCCGGAACATTGGGATCCGGCGTGCCCTGCGCGCCCTCGCGGCCGGTCTCGGTGCTGGCGATCCACGGAACTGCCGACCCGGTCGTGCCCTACAACGGCGGCGGCATGGTCGGACGCGGGGGAGCCAGTGACATCATCTCGGCCCCGGCGACGGCGGCGCGGTGGGCCGCCCTCGACGGCTGTCCCGGTCCGCTGGTTGTCGAACCGCCCGCGCCGGGTGAGATCAGGAGATCGGTGGCCGCCGGATGCGCGGGCGGTACCGAGGTGTCTTTGGTCAGTATCGACGGCGGTGGACACACTTGGCCTGCAGGACGATTCGCGCTTCCGGAAGCGATGGTCGGCCCGACCAGTCAGGGGATCAGTGCATCACAGGCCAGCGCGCAGTTCTTCGCCGCGCGCTAGTTTCAGCCTCAGCGTCGCGCTGATCCGGTGAACGACTGACCCTGGGCGCCCTGCAAGAGGCAGATGACCGTGCTGGGCAGCGGATTGTTGGACGTCCGGTCCTGTTCGGAGTCAATCAGATACGAGATCGTGTACTGGCTGCCGTTCACCGTCAGTCCGGTGTACTGGGTGAAGCCGGCCCCGCACTGCTGGTTGGCGGTGGTGGTGACGGCCGCGTCCACCGGAATGTCCGCCCGCAGGTATGCCTCGGCCAAATGCGTTGTGGCGCAGTCGACGACGGTCACAATGACCTCCGCCGGATCGTCGGACGGCGGCGCGGCCAGACAATCACCGGGCTTGAGGTCGATCCACTTCTCCGTGCGCGGCGCCAGGGTCGGTGCGGGAGGAGTGGGTGCGGCAGGAGTCGGGGTGGCCGAAGCTACAGCGGTGCTGGGCGTGCTGGCGGCAGTCGACGCAGTGGTCGCCGATGTGCCGGACTGCTTCGCGCCGCACCCGGCCACACAGACGGTCGCGGCCAGCAGCACGGCGAATGGGCCGATCCGGTGGATTCCCATGGTGACCTCCTCGTCCAGGCATATCCGCTGGGCAGGGTACCGCTCGAGCCTTCGCCGCTCCTACTCAGTAGCGGGCGTCGGCCAATTCAGTCCTGCCATCACGGCCGTCGGCACTGAGCGCGATCAGCGCCGGCACCGTCTCACAGGTCACCAACCCGTGGGTGCCGGTGAGTTCATCGACGATCTCGAAGCTGCGGGCGATCCCTCGGGGCGTGTCGACAATGATGGTCGTCACCGGAACTTGGCGGCCAAACTGAATCAGCTTGTCGCCGTGCGGTTTATGGTCGCCGTGGAATCCCCAGATGCCACGCAGCACGGTAGCTCCACTGGTGGCCTGAGACTCCCATAACCGCCGCACGAGGGCGCGATGGATCGGCACGCCGTCGTGGCGGGTGGACTCGGAGGTGTGCACCGTGAGCTTCTGCCACAGCGGGCGGCCCTGGGTGTCGTGCGCGGGCAGCGTGGCCGGACGTGCCAGCACCTGACCGTCGTGTTTGCACACCTGTATCCGCTCGAATGTGATCAGCGGCCGGTGCGGCAGGGCGGCCAGCGCCGACATCACTTCTCGGACATCGGCGACGCTTCCGACGGCAATGATCGCCAGCGGCACATCGAGATTGCGGCCGAAGAAGTGTGCGCGACGACGCATCCCGCGCGAGGTGCCGTCGACCCCGAGTAACACGGTGGCACCGGCGAAGTGGTGTCGATGCAGCAGGTCACAGATCGCATAGAACGCGGGGTTGCCGTCAATGCGAAGGCTTCTCCCGAGGTACATCGTGAGCTTGACCGCGTCGTCACCGCCAGGCAGCGACGCGGCGGGGTCATCGCCGAGTAGCGTGGCGCGCTGCAGGGTGATCAGTCCGCGTGTGGTCAGATCGGCGACATCGCGGACTAGCGCGCCCATGGTCTTGGCCGTGTCGATGGCCTCGATGGTTACCGACGGATCCTCGGACAGCGTCAGCTTCTCGTCGGTGCGAATGAACCCGCGGTGACCGAATCCCGCGATACCGCGCAGCATTACGCTGCCGGCAACACCACGTTCGACGAACAGGTCGAGCATCGACTCGGCGAGGAACCGTGAACCCGCACGCTCGCGTTCCGCGAAATAAGACGTCAGCTTCAGGTAGCCGTCGCTCATAACAGACCCGCGACCCATTGGCCGACCGCCGCCGCCGCAAGACCGAGAATGACGCTGACGACAATATTGGTTGCGGCAGGCCAGATCTGGCGCTCCTCGGTCAGTCGCTGGGTCTCCAGCATCCACGTCGAGAATGTGGTGTAAGCGCCCAGAAAAGCGGTGCCGGCCAACATCGCGACCTCGTGCCGAAGCACCAGACCGGTGAGGAAACCCAACAGCATGGCGCCGCTGATATTGACCACCAGTGTGCCGAACGGAAATGGGCCCTTCGTGCGACGGGACACCGCACGGTCCACCATGAATCGGCTCACCGCTCCGAATCCGCCGACCCCTAGCATGCCGGCCCACAGCAGGACATTCACCGTCTGATCCGCACCCGGCGCACCAGCACGGTCGCCACATAGACCGCGAGCAAGCCCGCGACGATACTGGCCGCGGTGTAGCCGGCGGCCAGGCCGTAGTGATGGGCCTCGATCATCTTCAGTGTCTCGACCTGCATAGTGGAAAACGTCGTCAGGCCGCCGCACAACCCGGTGCCCAGGATCGGGCGGCGGTAACGGGACAGCGGCAGCCGCTCCAGCAGTCGCGTGACGAGGTAGCCCAGCAGGAAGGCACCGACGATGTTGACCGTGAACGTCGGCCACGGCCAGCGACCCGGATCGGCCACCCCCAGCGTGCCCAGCGCCGCGCGGGCGATCGTCCCCACCGCTCCGCCGACGAACACCGCTGCCAGTTCGCGGCTGTCATGGCCTAACACCGACTACCTCCTTAACGGTGAGTGACAACCGGAGAAAGTATCGCCCCGGCGGGGCACAATCAGCATCATGGCGGCTAATCCCCGCGCCGGGCAGCCGGCGCAACCCGAGGACCTCATCGACCTGCCCCACCTGGTCACGGCGTATTACACCGTCCAACCCGATCCCGACGACGTCGCCCAGCAGGTCGCGTTCGGCACCTCCGGGCACCGCGGATCCAGCCTCGACGGCGCGTTCAACGAGGCGCACATCCTGGCCACCACGCAGGCGATCGCCGAGTACCGCGCCGCGCAGGGCACCACCGGCCCGCTGTTCATCGGCCGCGACACCCACGGCCTGTCCGAGCCGGCCTGGGCCTCAGCGCTGGAGGTCCTGGCCGCCAATGACGTTGTGGTGCTGATTGATTCGGCTGATCGCTACACCCCGACCCCAGCGGTGAGCCACGCCATCCTGGCCTACAACCGAGGGCGCAGCGCAGACCTGGCCGATGGGATCGTGGTCACCCCGTCGCACAACCCGCCTCGCGACGGCGGGTTCAAGTACAACCCGACCAACGGCGGCCCGGCGGACACCGATGCCACCGGGGCAATCGCCAAGCGGGCCAACGAGATCCTGCGCGGCGGATGCAAGGACGTGAAAAGGGTGCCATTGGCGCGCGCCCTGGCCGCCGCCCAGCGTCACGACTACATGGACGCCTACGTCGACGATCTCCCGAATGTCGTCGACATCCACGCCATCCGGGCCGAGGGCATCCGGATCGGGGCCGATCCACTCGGCGGGGCAGCCGTCGACTACTGGGGCGCGATCGCCGAACGGCACAACCTCGACCTCACGGTCGTTAACCCGCTTGTCGACGCCACCTGGCGGTTCATGACCCTGGACACCGACGGCAAGATCCGGATGGACTGCAGTTCACCCAACGCGATGGCCTCGCTGATCGCCAACCGGGAGTCCTATCAGATCGCCACCGGCAATGACGCCGACGCCGACCGGCACGGCATCGTCACCCCCGATGGCGGTCTGCTTAACCCCAACCACTACTTGGCTGTCGCGATCGAATACCTCTACACCCACCGCCCGGACTGGCCGGCCGGCGTTGCCGTCGGCAAGACCGCGGTGAGCTCCTCGATCATCGACCGAGTGGTCGCCGGACTGGGGCGCAAACTGGTCGAAGTGCCCGTGGGCTTCAAGTGGTTCGTCGACGGATTGATCAGCGGCACAATCGGATTCGGCGGTGAAGAGTCAGCCGGGGCATCATTCCTGCGCACGGACGGTTCGGTGTGGACCACCGACAAGGACGGGATCATCCTTGCTCTGCTGGCCTCGGAGATCCTGGCCGTCACCGGCCAGACCCCGTCGCAGCGCTACGCCGAACTTGCCGGTAAATACGGCGCGCCGATCTACGCCCGCGTTGACGCGCCCGCCGATCGCGAGCAGAAGGCCCGGCTGGCCAAGCTTTCTGCCGAGCAGGTGAGCGCCACCGAACTCGCCGGTGAGCCAATCACCGCCAAGCTCACCGCCGCACCGGGCAATGGCGCGCCGCTGGGTGGGTTGAAGGTCACCACCGCCAACGGCTGGTTCGCCGCCCGCCCGTCGGGAACCGAGGACGTCTACAAGATCTACGCCGAGTCCTTCCTGGGCCCGGAGCATCTGGCACAGGTGCAGCAAGCCGCCCGAGAGCTGGTGAATACAGTCATCTCGTGAGCTCGGTTGCCAGCGCCTCGAAGACGGAGGCGCAATTACCCCGTGAGGTCTGGCCACTGATCGGCGCGAACGTCGTCATAGCGCTGGGCTACGGCGTGGTGGCGCCGGTGCTGCCTCAGCTGGCCAGGAACTTCGGGGTCAGCCTCAGTGCCGCGACGTTCATCATCACGGCGTTCGCGGTGATGCGGTTGTGTGCGGCACCGCCGACCGGGGTGCTGGTGCAGCGATTGGGGGAGCGCAGGGTCTATGTGAGCGGCCTGGTGATCGTCGCGCTGTCCACCGCGGCGTGCGCGTTCGCTCACACCTATTGGCAGCTGTTGTTCTTCCGGGCGCTCGGCGGGATCGGCTCGACCATGTTCTTCGTTTCCGCATTGGCACTCATGATCCGGATGAGTCCGCGCGATGCGCGGGGCAAGGTCGCGGGCATGTTCGCCGGCGGATTTTTGGTGGGTTCGGTCGTGGGCCCGGTGCTCGGAAGCCTCACTGCTGGCTTGGGCCTGAGTGCTCCGTTCCTCATCTACGGTGCGCTGCTGCTGGTGGCCGCTGTCTTCGTTCTTGTCAGCCTGCGCAACTCATCACTGGCCGCGCCCGCGGATGCCGATGAGCTGACCGTCACGGTGCGAGTTGCCCTGCGCCACCGGGCTTATCGCGCGGCGCTGATGTCCAATTTCGCCACCGGGTGGTCGTTCTTCGGCCTGCGATTCGCGCTGGTGCCGTTGTACATCGCCGAGGTGCTGGGCCACAGCCCGGGCAAGGCCGGTTTGGCGCTGGCCGCCTTCGCCCTCGGCAACGTCGCCGTGGTGCTACCCAGCGGTCGGCTCTCGGACCGGATCGGCCGCAAGCCACTGTTGGTCACCGGCCTGGTTCTGTCCGGTTTCGCGACGGCGGCTCTGGGCCTGGCGGCGTCGCTTCCGATGTTCTTCGCCATTGCGGTCGTCTCGGGCGCGGCTTCCGGACTGTATGGCTCTTCGCAGCAGGCGTCGGTGGCTGACATCATCGGCCAGGCCCGGGGCGGCACGGCGGTCGCGACGTTCCAGATGATGTCGGACTTCGGCTCCATCGTCGGCTCATTCGGGGTGGGGGTGATTGCCCAACAGCTGTCCTTCGGGTGGGCGTTCGCCATCAGCGGGGTGATGCTGCTGATCGCCGCGGTGGGCTGGATGTTCGCCCCGGAGACCCGCGATGAATCACCTGTCGAGCACACCCCGGCGCGGGCCTTGGGGCCCGAGGCGGCCGGCGAGCTGCCCTGACGTGCTTTTTGAGGCGGGTCTGCCGGTGGTGTAGTTTCGACACACCTGGGGCTATGGCGCAGTTGGTAGCGCACCACACTGGCAGTGTGGGGGTCAGGGGTTCGAATCCCCTTAGCTCCACAGAGAAAAACCCGAGACCACATGGTCTCGGGTTTTTTGCTGGAGTTCGTTGTCGATGATGCGTCGGACGTACCTCATGTCGACCCTGGTCCACTGCGTCTGCGGGTTCTACGTCTTCGGGTGCGCCAAGCGCTGTCATGCGAAGTGAACGATGCTGATCGCGCCGGCAAGCGGGCTGTAGATCGCGAAGGGAACGGCAAGACCGGCGAATCCGTCGATAGGAAGCTTCGGCAAGGCTGACCGATTTTTCCGCTCAGGGTGGGTTACTGCGGAAATACCTCAATGGATCGTGGGTCATAAGCGATGTCGACCGGGGATCCGTAGGCAATTGTCTCAATCGGCTGAGTGATGATTTCGATCAGCGACGGCGGTTGGAAATGTGAGATCTTCGTTTCGGGGTGTGGGTAATAGATCCATGCCGAGTAAGACCGCCCCGCGAATTCGAGTGCGCAGCGCGCGAATGAGAAGGTTTCCGGGGGATACGATTCCGTCCACTTCACGTTGGCGAACGTGTAGTCAGACCTCAGAAACCTGAAGCGGAAGGGTTCGATTGAGACGTTGATCGTGCCCATAAAAGCCCACGAAAGATCGAGTCCCATGTCAGCGAAGAGGGGGGCTTGGAGTTCGATAGTTCCTGCGGGAAAGGGCGAGGATTCAGCTCTCCCAGATGCCACCCGATGGCCTTGCTGGACGATTCCAGGGACGTGCAAGCAATCGTCAGAACTCATGCCGATCAGCGGAGGTGGTCGTCGAGTCGGTCGATGCCCAGAATCAGGTCGAGGCCGCAGGTGAATTCCTCGGCCAGTGGCATGGGCAGTACGCCGGAGGCGACGGTCTTGGCGGTGGCGGGGAAGCGGATGGGGTCGGCACCGGGAATGTCGAGGGTCGACGCCACCTCGGCGTGGGCGCGTAGTTGAACGGCGAACCCGATGACGTAGTGGGCCACGGTGGCGTAGAGACGTCCCGCGGTCTCCGGGGCGAACCCATCGCGGAGCAGGACCGCCAGGAATTGCTCCCGACCGGCCAACGTGCCCCGACCTGTCGGCCTGTTTTCAATGAGCAGTGGGGCGAGGTTGGGATGTGCTGCCAGGGTGTCGAACAGTCGCTGCGCGAGAAACTTGCAGACCTGCTGCCATGTCCCACTGGGGGAATCGCTGTCGATCGTGCCGAGCACTCGGTCGATCACGGCGGCGATCAGTGCCGCCCGGTTCGCGAAATGCCGGTAAAGCGTGGTGGTCCCTGATTCTAGGTGGGTGGCCAGGGCCCGCATGGTCAGCGCTTCGGCCCCGTGGGTATCGATGATGTCGAGTGCGCCAGTGAGGATGAATTCCCGGTCGAGGGGTCGGCGGCTTCCCGGGATGCGCATCGGTGGCGCGGTGGCCCCCATGGCAGACGGTTGGGGTGTCATGCCGCTCAGTATTGCTGAATGTGACGCCCTATTTCCTGGCATTGACGGCCATCGCAAGTTGTGGGTACTGTGTGCCCACAGATTGCTGACCATGCATCTATAAATTCGTCTAGCTGCCCTACGGAGGCACTTGTGTCATTCGCTCGCGTTGATCTGACGGCGCCGTCCACCACAAAGACGGCTAAGCGGTCAGCGCGCCGTCGCCGCACTCCGTATGGGTGGTTGGGTGCTAGTGCGTTGACGCTGGGTGTGGGTGCGGCGTTGGCGGGTGCCGGGGTGGCCCACGCCGATGACACTGCGCCGGATTCATCGTCTGTGGGCGCTCACGTGAGCCGCGGTGCGTCGGCGACAGCGGCCAGTGGTGTAGCGCGGCAGCCTTCGGGTGCGGCGGCCAGCCGTGCGGCCCGTCAGGCTCCGGCGGCATCGGTGGGTGTGCCGGGTTCCCGCCCGGCGTCAGCAGTGTCGCGGTCCGGTGCGGGTGTGGCTGCCCGGGTGGCGGTGGGTGCTGTGCACGCGTCGGCGAGTGCAATCCAAGTGGGCGGTGCGGGGTCGTCCACTGTGGGTGCTCCCGCGGCGGCAGCAAAGGCCGGCCCGTCTGCCTCGGCGACATGGCAGCCGGGAAGCATCCTGCAGGCCCTTTTCCATAATGGAACCGCTGACAATCCCAATGGCGGCTTGTTGGTGGGCGACGGTTTCTCCTACACCGCCTCCACCTGCCCGACGGGTTCGTGTAATGGCGGCAATGCCGGCCTTATCGGCAACGGCGGGAATGCCTACAACGGCGGTTTCGGCGGCAACGCCGGCTGGTTCGGCCACGGCGGTCACGGCGGGGATGCGATCTCGGCGGTCGATGGCGGCACGACCGCTAATGGCGGCAAGGGCGGTGCAGGCGGGTTGTTCGCCGGAG
>Ga0194059_1001264_pt1 | contig 10967 bp, 12 predicted proteins | sample SepL6211m_MetaG_FD_163426 | JGI IMG/M metagenome (GOLD analysis project Ga0194059, IMG submission 163426) | Anoxic zone freshwater microbial communities from boreal shield lake in IISD Experimental Lakes Area, Ontario, Canada - Sep2016-L626-11m | ecosystem: Environmental > Aquatic > Freshwater >... | reverse complement strand
GATTTATACCAGAGCAGTAGGAGTGTCTGCTCAACAGGAAGGGGAAGTGCTTATAGTGCCGGTTGGGATATAGGGCCGGTGACAGCCCTATGACACGTAGAGGCACTATAGAGGCACCACCACTGTACTAGTATCAGTACGGAAAATGACTGTGACACCAAAGCTGGTGCGGACCAAAATTACTCTGAAGGATCTTCTGAAGATTTCATGTCCCATGCCAAACTGTTCGTATTCATGTGCACGGGAAAGAGTCATGACTGCGGTTTCTTTTGGACAATGTATCCCTTGGATGCAGAATTCTAAATATATTTATCATACAATACTCCATTGCACCTGATTTTTATCCAAAAACGTAGACTTTATGACATGGTACATACGGATAAATTTTGATACACCTTGTATCCTTGTGTCGAGTAGCGTAAATGTGGAGAGCTGACGAACTTTTTCAATTTTGCGCATACATTTCCCAGCTATAAATACGACTCTAGAAAATTGGAGATGCGCTGTGTACTCAGACTTGATTTCAATTTGAAGACTTTCTTCCATTTCCTTGACCTGACAAGGGATAATATATGATTCGACTGACATCTCATCTGCAATACGAGGAATCCTTGCAAACAACTCCACATAGTCCGTAGCCGCAGGATCCGCAAGCCCGGCTTCCATCTCTACCGTCCGTTGTACAATGATTTCTCCTGGAAGACTCTGAATACTCTGAAAAGCTTTTTGTGCCTCGTCTTCTGCAAATATAAGTGATTGCATTTTATTGCGTTCAAAAAGAGGTCCAGTATTTTGGATATGAATGCTAAATGCAACGCATACACTCAAAAAGACGTATTTGATGAGGTGTGTATCAGAATGGCGTGCAATCTCATGAAGTGTTGTGCGTTTTCTTACAACATGTGAGTTTCTTGCATCGACGCGGTCATTCACTTTCATGAGCGCAGCTGCAGTAACAACATCAGTTGCAAACATCCACTCCAAGTGTTCTAGTGCCGTCTCCATTCTACCCGGGTCATCAAGAAGAATGGAATGAAATATATTTTGAAACTTCGGTGTCTTCAATAGATTTTCAACTCGTGGAAACTTTCCAAGAGCTTTCACGTACCGAATAATGTCTTCAATGGAAGTTTTAGGCAATTCTGGGAACGCTTCCAGGTAATTCATAAAAGTAAACAATGGATACATGATGTCAGGAGAGGCCCTTGCAGCCAAGAGCATTGATGAGAACGTGTTGAAAGTTAGAGATATGCGGGGAAAAGGCACCCAGTGCACTGTGCCGTCAACAATTCGGACGTTTTCATGGGCTTTTGGATCCACCATCTTCATTTGCTTCATAAAGCGCCTATATTGGTCATCCACGGTACGTTGCAAATTTTCCCGAATTCTTTTTGCAGAATCCATGGCTACTCGCGCAGATTCCATGGAAGCCCTATACGCATCTTCCTTCTCTTTTGCAACCAATGCGCTTGCATCAAGCATCTCTTCGTACTTCATGTATGCATTTTGGTATTCATCTCTTGCCATCTTGTGACGAATATCAGATTGTATAAGCCAACGAGACCTGTTGGGGCGGATGTGAGGTTCAACACATTTTTCAAAGTGCTCGAATCGCAATTCTGCACACGGTTCCATGAAGGTGCTCATCAACTTTACATTTTGAAGGTGTTCTGGAGAAATTGATTCAGGGCTGATGTCAATATATTCTAGTAATTTCTGAATATATTTTTTCATATCCCCATGGAATAGATTCAATTCCACCGCCTTTTCCTTCAGTTGATTGCATTGGCCTTTGTATTCTGCGTACAGTGCATCACAATCTTCTCTATTCATTTTATATGTCCAATATTTTATTTGTATATCTTTCCAAAAATTAAATGTGTGTCACTGTTCAAATGCACACCACAGTACTCACTAACGTGTTCAACGAAGAATGGCTTCTCCCCTTTTGGCTGGAGCATCATAAAGACATGTTTGATCACGGCGTTGTTCTTGATTATCACTCGACGGACGGTTCAATGGAGATTGTAAGACGCCTCTGTCCTCACTGGGAGATACGGACAACGCGGAATGAATTTTTTGATGCCAAGCAGATTGATCTAGAGTTCATGGATATCGAAAGAGAAACTGTTGGGTACTGTGTCGTCCTAAATACGACAGAGTTCCTTTGCGCAGAGAAGAGTCTCAAAGAGCTTCTCCCTGACGCAAAGAACAATTGCTTTGAAGTCACCAGTTGGTCACCATACAAGCCCACCGAATTGAATCCAGGAACGCTGCGTGAACTGCTTGGCGGCTTTGACCTGGCGAGTCCCAGCTTTCGAAGTCCGCGATTCATCCACTCGTGCACCACAGGTCGCTACGCGTTTGGCCGCCACGAGACCCAGAACGCATCGGAACGCATCGACGGACTATGGCTGCTGTGGATGGGTCACTATCCAATGTGTGAACCCATGTGGAAACGGAAGCTGCAGATCAAGGCGAAGATGAGCGAGAACGACAAGCAGAAGGGCTTTGGACATCAGCACACGTTGCCCAAATCAGGCATGGAACAGCAGCGCGACGAGCTCTTGGTGCCAACATGTCAGCGCATTGACCAGACGCAACCAAGACTGTTTGCGGTGCTGAGGCGGTAAATAATACAAAAATTATTCAAAATACACATCAATTACGGGTTCAGAATGTCTTTGAGGCGGCCCCCATGACAAAGTCTCTTTGCCACCGGTTCTATCCGCTCCCGCTCCCCAGCTGGTTCCGCCGCCGCCGCCACAGCCGCAACCGCAGCCGTCCCAGAAGCAACCTCACCCGCATCTTTGAAGAAAGCAGCCGAGCCGGCAGCCATCATTGCCAGTTCCGTTGCCAACTCCTCGCTCCGCTCGATGGGACTTCCCCAAACTAGATGTCCGCCCTTTCCAGACTCGGTCTTCTTGTACTTGATTTCGCGAGACGACTTGATGCTTGTGTTCTTGACGCAGACCAGTTTGCGCGGCGTCTGTGCGATCAGCTCGCTCATCTTGCCCAGCTTGATTGCCGCAAGATTGTTCGAGTACTTTGTCTTTGAAGTGTTGCGCAACAGCGGAAAGAGCTTCCTAGCCGGCTCAAAGAGTGATGACCCAGGAGGGACACGATCGCAGACGGCCCGAACGATGGCAAAGATGTCGCAGTTTTCGAGATTGTCAAACGTAATGGGAAAATGAGTTCTCAGGAACCATGACGTGACTTGCGCGTGAAAAACCAAATACATTTGGTCATCGTCGGCGTTCAAGAGAACGAGAAAAAAGAATTTCCCGCTGTCGAAGAATGCACGATGCTCGCGCGTCCACGCCATGATGTCCACAAATCGATTTAGTAAATCCGATGGATCGTGTTTAATGGGGACCGCCGCGCAAGTCTGGGTGACTGGAGGGACAACCGCGCAAGGCACCTGAGGCACCTCAGGCAGAGATGGAGCACTCTGACCGACTGATTTGTCGGGTGCATGATTTGAATCTTTGAGATGTTTGATTTCGTCCCTCATGTTGTTGATGACAAGCTCTTTTTGCGCCAAAAGATCTGAATAGAGTTCCGATTGGCGATTCATCATTTCCAAAATACGAGACACATCTGACATTTTTACAATTGGGAATTGCAAATTTGGGGTCGTGAATTGGGGAATTGGAATTGTGGATTGATGTTCCTTAAGATACTTAGAATTGTTCTTTGTAAAGTATCTTTGTAATTATTCTATAATTTTGGTAATCTTGTCTTTATACACAATGAACATGCCAGAGCCAAGCCATATGCATCAGAACGCAAGGCTGTGAATTTATACATTTACTAGACCTCATCGCTTTCCGGGGGATAATTTGGCCAATCAAAAAAACATGATTGTTCTCGAATGTCCGTAGATGGGCCTATGTACATGGGGTATTTCATGTATCCTTCACTACCACCAATAGTGGCCCACCAAATTTCCGCCATGAGCTTCTGGTCAATTGCAGAAACCCCGAGTGCTTTCAAAGAACAAGGAGGATTTGTGAAGAATTGAAGTACCTGACTCGCCTTTAGGGTACGCTTTCCATCACCCATAATAATCAATCCATCTTCATCGTACTCTGGTCCTTCCTTCTGATCACTGAAGTGTACTAGTGCCGTTAGAAATCCGGGATTTGAATCGTCGAAAATGGTATTTGCGTGCCAATCATCACCACTTTTCAACACGCACGTTGTAATCCAGTTTGCCAAGTCCTTGATAATGATCTTTTCATCACTTGTGATTTCATCCTCCATTCCATGGTCCACTTGGCCGCGGATCACAAACTCCTGAGATGCTTTATCATTGTGTTTTTGTTGAATCATCTTCCCTCCTCAGCGGTTTGATATTACTCAATATTTTATTTTGATGTTATCCAACCCGGTGTGGCTTAAAAAACACTTTAATTCTCTCAATGCGTCCCTAATACCCGCGTCAAATTCATGTGAAACATAATATTTGTTGAGCGTAAATGGCGCATGTGGACAAATCAGTAGAACCGTTTGCGTACGTCCCCATGGATGCAACGCTACGACCCTGGCAGCAGGCAGTAGTGACACGGGCCCAACAAGGTTGGAGCGCTACGGGACAAAATGGTATATGGCTCAGCACTCCATCCAATTCTGGGAAGACCTTTATCCTCGCCTACCTATTGACCCACTTTCGAGACAACGTCTATACACCGGGTATCCGCTATCACGGTGGATACGATGCGGGAAGTTTCAAGCACTACAAGGGGGAAGGCATCATTGCCTCTGATGGGATGGAGCCAACAATTCGTGCAACTAACGATAGACAGCCGCGTTTCGGGAGACGTTTCATCACGGAGATGCTCACTGTAGGCGTCAACGGCAACGTGGCCATGACACGTTGCCCATTGACACGAGCCGTTTGGATTTTCACGAGTAATTACCACATGGAGGAGCTTGACTGGGGTGATGAAGACGAGACTCACCTAATCATGAGCCAATTCATAGCCACACGTGATCAACACAAACAACCGGAGGATGACTTTCTTGTCACAACTCATTAAGTATGTGTCATTTACAAAACTTCATGAATATGATCCTCAAGTTTGCAAATGGCACGCCATCCAAGGTGCTTGAAAGCGGGCTCCGGCTCTTGGAAAATATGCTTCATATCTCCAGGTCTCTCGTCAATGTACTTGATTGGACAGTCGTAGAATGATGCGATAACGTTCAAGGACACGTTGCGACCAGTACACAGATCCACAACTCCACAGTAATCAGATTTCATTGCTGCAATATGTCCCGAAACAATGTCCGAAACGTGCGTGAAATCACGAGACTGTTCTCCATCTCCCGTGATTTCAAGAAACCCTTTGTCTTGTTTGCATTTTCGGAGTGCAGCCATTACGTTAGGACTCGGCCCTTCCATTGATTGCCTGGTTCCAAAGACGTTTGAATTTCGCACACAGCAAACGCTCATCCCGTACATTTTTGTGTAACAGTCCCCCAGTAGTTCAAGTGCCTCTTTGGAAACACGATATGGTGTTTCAAAAGCCAAGACAACATTACTAGAAGTCAGCACTACGCGTTTGATACCCGCTTGGCGGGATGCTTCGAGGACGTGTTGTGTGCCAAGGATATTAACAGAACAGCACAGGTTTGGATCATCGATTGTCTGCGGTGTTCGGGCAATCGCTGCCAAGTGGAACGTGCAATCAATGTCTTTTGTAAACAGGTCGTTGATCTCTTGATAGTGTGTGATATCCCGGACGTAGAGATTTGCTGATTTATTTACGTTCTCCATGTATCCACTCGATAAGTTGTCAATAATTACCACTTCATGCCCGTCTTCAATCAGCTTATCCACGAGGTGACTTCCGACAAAGCCCGCGCCGCCAGTGACCAAGCACTTCATTTTGTAATTGAAGACAATATTATAATTTAAAACTTTGTCAGGTTGATATCTCTCGTCGTTTTCATCGTCTTGGAATTGGAATGATGTCCTCGGGTGCCGTCTCCATGAACAAGCTGTTCATATAATATTTTGGTTGGAGACTCATGACCTTGGGATCGTATGCAACATCCAAGTCTTCCAGAACGCCATACAGAACGTCATACCGAATTCCACGCGCATGTTCCTCCCACCCCGCGGCAACCTGGAGCGCGCTCACCGATGCATCCATACGGCCCACTCCTGTGCAAAATGAAGGAACGAGCACGTTCTGGTGCAATTCTGGGCGCTTGTCAAGAAGTTCGAGCATAATCTTGAATGCGTGCTTTGCATTCTCTGTATCTGACACGGGCTGCGGGAGAGCCATTGTCGGAACCACCACAAAGTTCTTCTCGTTGATTTCGACGCGCATCGCGGCACCAACTGGCAAAAAGGGAGGAGCTCCGCGTTTCGGATTGAACACGGCCGGGTTGCGGTGCCAGAACTCGCGGAGCTTTAGTCTTGTGGGAAGTTCCGGTCGTTTGAACAAGTGGATGTAATCGAGGTCGCTCCCTCCGTCAAAGAAGAGACGTGAATTTGAAGCGGATACAAGTGTGTCACAAGTTGGTGCAATGTCCCTGATTCGCGAATTGTGAAATTGGGCACCAGGAATTACTTGTTCCAGCACGCGTTTGTACGCAATATGAGTTGCTTCATTAGTGTTCACAAAATGAAACTTCATTGCCATTAATTTGTGACAATATTTTTATGCGTGCTTGGATAAACAGAAATCCTGCGACATTGAAAATAAAAGTATGAATTTGTAATACAAATTCAAGTTGCAACAAGCGCTGCATATCGCAGGAACTTCTCGCGACTCCAGCCACCGGACCCCTGCACCACACCCTCTGCCCGCACACTGCTGTCGGTCGCATTGAACCGCTGGCAGACGAGGAATACGTTGCTGGCACTGCGTATTCTCTGTATCCGAGACGGACGTCTTTGCGTTCAAGGGATACCTTCCAGTTTCCCATTTGTGGAGAGAGAGCAACTCGCGAATAGGCACACATCCCGCCCTGCGCCTTCAAGATGGCAACCAGCTCCAGGTACCTAAAATCATTATTCAAAGCTGGTCAAAGTCAAACTCATCAAGGTCTACCTGATTCTCGTCCCAATGGTTGATGGTCTCACATAGGTATAGCTAAGATGGTCCGTTTGGGATACTTGAGAATTCTGCGCTGAATAAGTGCACATTTAAGATACCCGCTCATTTAGTTGAGAGGACAGCCGCGATGATCCCGGAACGAGAGGGGTTCTTGTGTAGATTCCGGGGGAAGCGGTCCCCTTTAGAAGGACATATGGAGAGGATTGGCATGGAGACAGCCACTGTCTACCCATGGGAAAGGTTAGGAGACTCGGTACTAGTTACTTTTGTATTCACTTTCCTATGGATGACAGCAAATTCCGTCCTGAAAATAAGAGACTAATTAATTTACAAAAATATATTGTCTTAAAATGAAATGAACGTTGAATTGATTGGTTACATACAGTCATTTTATGGAAATGATTCTTATGCTTTTTTTGCACCAGTAAGCAAACTTTGGAAGGAAGCTGCGGATATATGTCAAGTGCGAACTTCCATGCGTTCTGTAGTGCAAAGTAAACAAAAGATTTCATATGCTCTTGAAAATGGACTGGTTTGGAATCACATGGCAGATATTGCTCTTTTACAAACTGGGTCAGTGACACGGTGGAAAATGATTAGCATGAGACAACTCCACGTCTTTTCTCCAAGTGTTGCCTGGAATATTGACTGTCGTGAGGTTGATTTATGGAAATTACGTACAGGGATGAAATATATTTCAGACGAAATGTTTCCATTGTACTGTGCACTGACATTCCATATGTTTAAGCTAGCACATTATCTCATAAACAAAGAATCATACGTACTGCATTATACATTTACAGGGGTATTTAGCATTACTGGAAACGCAGATGCGCTTAATTTCATATACTCTCAGGGGTATAAGGAAAAAAATGATGTTATTGTATGTAGCAACGCAGTTACAATAAATAGCACGGATATTGTAAAAGTGATCCTACACTACTTTAAACACCAGTGTTCGGATTTCTTGGCCTGTAAGGCAATACGATTTGGCCGAAGTAACCTATTAAAATTGTGTATACCAATCGGCACACCTCAAGAAGTGACTTGGAAAGAACATATGATGAATGAATGTAGCATAGCACTTCAACATCCCACCCACATTGACATGGAAAATAATATCAAGTACCCCAAAACAGCTACAGATCCAACAGTTGTTGGGATAACGGAGTGTATGAAATACATTTCAACTATGGTAACTTATGAGAATGATGATTAAGCAGATATTGATTAAAGAAATAATTGGTATGTAAAATGAACCAGAGTCGTACATATCTAAACCCGGTAAATAAAAACTCAAATCCCTCTGCAAAACAATGTAAATCATTGTATAAAGATTATACCACCGCATGTGGAAACACAGGAAAAGAACTTGGCACAATCAGTCTAACTGAAAACCACAAAAACAAGTACAAGGACCCTGCCCCATATATAAATGCTCTGAGCAAGTCATTAAATGACATGACATTCAATGAAGGACGTAGACAGCACCATCGTGCTAACTATGCAAAACTAAAAAATGCAACAGAAGAAATAACAAAATGTCTAGATAAGAGACTAAATTACATTATTCACTATTATAAACTTAGCGGTCTAGCCGCTCAAAGCTTCGTGAAATGAAACTACTTGTTCAGTCACCCCCATCTCCCCACCCATCCTCTTTGCAAATGATCATCTCTCCTTTGATTCCCATGTTGCAACCCCCACCGTCATCACGGTCAAAGGTAAAGACAGGCGAGTTGCAGGAGTACGTACATTGCATTGTCAATGACTTTGCGGTTCTGACGCTGCATCAACCAAACACAATTATGTTGTGTCCTAATCTTACTCTTTCAAACGTTTATTAATTTTACAATACTTTACAAGCATTTCCAAACTTGCAATACCACTCATTGATACCAGATACTTCAAAAGTGAAGTGTGCAATGAATCCCGTCAAAAAGAGAGATAATTCCATCACGTGATTCTTGTTCCACTCTTTGCACATCTCATTGACGCTCCTGTCCCCAACAAGATTGGATGCCATGAAGCCTCCAATCTGTCCAAAAATAATGAGCGAAATTCCAACCACAACAGCTTCCAAAACGAGGTGCATTTATTGGGGATATTTATTTTTTTCCTGGAATACGTCATCTACATCGCCGACAACCGCACTTCAAGCCCTTTCTGTCTCGCACTGAAAAGGGTGAGGGAGCAACGCAACGCCCCCCAAAAGGGACACGGGTCGGTGCGCGAGCCGGAACGGGCCCTCGCCGAGGCCCTCGATGGAACTCCAAAGGTTGATTGGACTGCATAGGTGGAGTCTCCGCACAACAATTGGCCCCCATTTGTGTACAATAAATATTTTCAAAATGTTTATTTGTCCGCGGCAGTCACTGATTTCAAAATGCAACGGATGGTCACCCTCACTCTCACTCATCCACTTGGTAACCAAATTCAATTCGCAAATCAGTTCACAAATTCATACAAATTTGTTAAACAAACACGATAATGCATGAAATCGAAGAAGCTCTTCTCATTCTGGTTAATCAATTAGGAGATGCTACGCCACTTGCCGCGTCCCTTCGCCTGGTGCGCAAGGCCGTCATTCTTCGTCTCCGGGATTCACTTGAGGAGTTGCTTGAGGCCACGGTGCCGTCGTACAAGTCTGCGCCTGAAATCGCACCTGAAATCGCACCTGAAATCGCACCTGAAATCACACCTGAAATCACCATTCGGACCATCTTTGCCGCTGAACGTCTTCTTGCCGTCCACATCGTTATCGCACAGCGTGGCACGGAGTGGGGTACTCCGTGGCCCGAGCGGCTTACGAGTTTGAGTCACGCCGTCGACATTGCTTCAGATGGTAGTCTCCTTGATATTCCCAAACGCTCCATATACCTCGCGGTTCTTGTGCGCATGCTCTGCGTCCTGCGCTTCAAGCGGTACCGTCTTCCACACGCAAGAATTCGTGCCTTCCGGGCCCTTCTTTTGTGGGAATCTTCTCCAATGGGCTGTGTTAACAAATTCATGGACAGTTTAGCATGGGAAGTTGCCAAAACGTGCTTCAACGAAGGCCGCTGGGCAAGCGCGTGCTTGGCGCTGAAACGGTGCCGGCCATGCTGCATAGGAGCCGACGTGGACCAGTCATTTCTCATCACATTCATGCGGGTCAGCTGCTGGGACATGAACAAGCACCGATACGCGACCCAAGCGGAGCTCGAACCCATCTGCGTGGCGTATTCAAAGGGCGTTGACACCGACAAGTGCATTGCCGATCTGGAACGGTTCTGTGGCCCAACGTCACCTTCGCTTGCGGTGTTCCTTGCGGACCGTGCCATGAAGCCCAACAACGGGACGGCCATGCGCCGAATAGCGGTAATTCTGCGCAACAATCGCGGCGTATCCGCTTCCAGCCGAATTAGTATCATCAAATACATGAGGAAGCGGGCAAAAGAGGTAGAGACTCGTGCGACTGAGGATGCTGCGGCTAGGGAATAATGTAATATTTTTCTCTTTCAGATTTGGAAATTTGCAATATTACACAGCTATATACCCTGTTGCCCCAACGCTACTATATAGATCTGTGTTTGATACTGCAAACGCATCAGTGACGGATGTTGCTGCCAGAAATCTATCAAGACATTCTGAGATACGTTTAGAGTCCCCATGTGCAATACGCAGCAGGGAAAACCCACGATCTTTTGCAATGGCATCCTTTTGGCGGTCACGGTCCACTTGATCTCTGAAAACTTCATCAGGATTGCGCTGATCGCCGCTCCATGGAGATCACTGTCGTAAACTTAACGTTTTATAAGCAAATTGGTTAACAAAATTGAAGGTATCCTGGAATAATATATTTCAACTGTTTGAAAAATCAGAGAATCTAGGTCACCATCACTTATCAAACATCAA